>Ga0302266_10000434_pt1 | contig 42602 bp, 36 predicted proteins | sample III_Bog_E1_2_FD_194559 | JGI IMG/M metagenome (GOLD analysis project Ga0302266, IMG submission 194559) | Peat permafrost microbial communities from Stordalen Mire near Abisko, Sweden - III_Bog_E1_2 | ecosystem: Environmental > Terrestrial > Soil > Wetlands > Peat | place: Sweden: Abisko...
TAACCATGACACACTGCCGGTATCGGGCCGCGACGGCGGCCCCGCGCGCCCATGCGCGCGAAGCCAAGGGCGCGGATGCGCCCGCCCGGCGTCTGAGGGCAGCCTTGATCAGTCAACATCAAGGCTCGATGGTATGAGTTCGGATGCCGCCAGCATCGACCACCACAAACGCTCCGTCGATGACATCGATCTGCCCTTTTTCCACAAAGACCAAGGATGAACGGTCATTGATCGGGATCGGTCGCGGCGGTTGAATGCCGGGGAGAGCCTGGGCCGTCATCGTTCCGGTGCGGGTAGCCGCCGAATTAACATCAATCCACAGCCAAACGCCTTGGCTTTGCCAAAACCGGCGGACAGGGCCGCCAGAAACCGCACCGGGTCCGTGACCTCTAACCGGCCTTGCAGATCAACAACCGAAAATTGCATAAAACCCTGGCCTTTTTCTCGCTTGACTCGGCGCCAATCATCTTCAGCCCGTACGCTTTCAGGGATTGGCAGTCGAAAGCCATGGCGTTCGCCTTGGGCGGTGAGCCAGTCGCGCGCCACCTCCTGCACCACAGCATCCCGCTTGCCTGGCCGTTCGGTCTCTGGAAACTGCTTTATACGAGCCGCGATAGGATCGAGTCTTTTGCCGCGCTTTTGTGCCTCTGAAGTCCGGCGCGACACCACCGGATTGACGCGCAGCAGAAACCCCAAATGATCGCCCGCCGCCAGCTCTGGCGCGAAGGGCTTAGACGCAATGTCGAACAGGTTATGGTCGTTGGCCGGGGGACGAGTCGATAGAACCGTAAAGGTTACGCCCGTGGCCAACGCGCCATCGGGCATATCTTCTCGCCATAAAAAATCCCGCTCTTGCTCGGGACTGCCCGGAAACAGAGCCCAGATCAGCCGATGAGAGGTCGCTAATCGGGCGTTGGTGTCCGTTGGCACCAAAATCGGCGCCAAGGTTTGTAACGGTGCGGAGCGACGCAGGCGAACCCGGCTCAACACCCCTTTCAAAACAGAAGACGATTCGGCAGGTTGAGAGGTGGGAGCCGGTGTCATGGTGAATCCCCCAATGCTACGGTGTGCGCCACCCATTCTTCACGCAAACGAAATTGCCAACGCTGGCGATTGACCACATCATCCCGACGGGCCCGACGGTGATGAGACTTCAATCCATCCCCCAGCCAATCGACGGCTTCGGCATCTGTGTAAAGAATAGCGATCTTTGTTGCTTTTGGCTGGCGTATCCTGTTGTTTTCAATGATGGGCTGCCAATGGTCGTCATAGGCGCCCAGCGCCTCGGCCAAGCTGGAAGTCTCGACGCACCATGGTGCGGGCGGCGCCCCCAACGGGCAGGCTTTACGCCCCAGATACAGAGTGAAAACAGGTTGGCGCAAAGCCTGTTCCAGTCGTTCCAGAGAATAAGGCGGCTTTTCCCGTGGCCATAACACCACGGTAAAGCGCGCGTCGGTTCGGTATTCGCGCCAAGACAGAATCGTTCCCAATTCGGGTTCGGCCAATTCGGCGCGCCGGGTCGCCCACCGTTTGCCCTTGCGGGCCGGCGGGACTTGCGCGGTCTGAAAGTCCGTCATCGGCGCGCCCGGCGTATCCACCCGCACGGCCAAGCCGTAACCGTCATGCAGCGCCCGGAGGGTGGCTTCATCTGTGCGGTCAATACCCAGAGCCGCCGCCACCAGCCCGAGCACTGCCGACTTCCCCGGTCGCTCTAAACTGTAGCGGCGCTCGCCGACGGCCACGTCACCGAAAGCCGCCAGCGGTGCCCATAGGGAAAACACAAGGAAAGTGGGCATCCCGTTCACCCCTCTTGGGCAAAAGCGATGACCTCGGCCAAGGTCCCCGTACCGGACACGATATTCATCTCCCGCATGTCGGTCGTATCGCCATAGGCCGCCGCGTAGCGGTCACGCAGGGAGGTCAGAGCCGCAATCGAAAGACCGAGCACATCCCCACACCCACTTTTATCCTGGATCGGCTTTAGAAAGGCTCCGGCCAACGTCCGGGGGGCTGTCGTGCCTTTTTCCACCAGCAAATAGTCAGTGCGAGCCCGACTTGCGAAACTGGCCTGTTTGCCTTTGGGCGAGATGATGGCGGCGGCCTCGATCAAGGCGGCAATGCCGGCTTTGCTTAACGCCTGATCTCCACCCAAATTCCGCACCAGGAGATCCCGGTCAATGCAGACATAAAGGTAGAAGACTCCGGCTCCGAAGCCGGCTTCACCCAGAAAACCAGCGCCGGCATCGTCCTCTGGTCTTTTCAGATCATCGACAGCGGTATAGTAATCATCCTCGATCATGACTTTGTGGGTGGTGATGGCATGGGCCACCTGAACCGCCGCTTCGCGGTTATAGGCGGGGTCGTCGGCCAACATGCGGCCAAACATGGCAATATCCACCGCCGTATCCGCTTGGCGCAGCACGCCGGCCTTTTTCTGGTCGATGACCGCGCCGGCCAAGGCTTGCTCGGCCAAGGCCAAGGCTGCCTTTTGTTCTTCGGGAGACAAAAAGGCCAATTGCTCGATATGAAGCGGGTTGCTCTTCTCGGTTTTGGCCTCGGGCTTCACTTTCCCAAACAAATCGGCAATCTGGCGGGCAATGGCCTGAGCCTGATCGGGAGGGGCGCCCTTGGCCGTCAAATGCTTCATCACATCATCCCCAAAGCGTTGGGTGCGCTGTCCTTTGTGATCGCCAAGCCACCGCCCAAACACCTCTGACGTTCGCCATGCCCGCTTGAGTGCCTGGGACGAAACCCGCAGCCGTGGTGCATCGCCAAAGATTGCGCTCTTGGGCCGCCCCAGGTCATCCCGATTAAGATTGGCCGGCGGGTAAGTGGTCAACAGGTGAAGCTGGATAAACTGAGTCATGGCGACACATCCTTATTGGTGGGAGCGGCAAAGCCGGCGTTATGATAATCAAAAGCCCATTGAGTCCGCGTGCTATCGTTCCAGTATAACAAGGACGAGCCTAGGTCTCTGACATTAACCTTGCGGTCGGCCAGACTGACAAAGCGGCGCATTTCCCGAGATAACTCATCCTCCTCTCGACTGGCCAATAAACGGCGCAAGCGCAGGGGCGATAGCTTCGCTGTATCCTCGGGGGTTGCCTTGGCGACGGCCTGGATTGCTTTCCGACTAGGGCCGGTGTCCTCTCGAACATGGGCCAGCACCATCGCAACGACAGCCACACGCGGCAGCCCTTGGGGATCCGTCCGGCCCAATCTGCGGAATAAATCCAATGTTGCCGGTTCGGTCATGGCGCCCAGTGTGGTGGAATATCGGCGCAGTCGCGCTAAGGCTCCGGGATTACTCGTAGGATTTGGCTTACCGTCTGGCTTAGTTTTCTGCAAATCCTGCCACCACTGTTGGATTAGATCGGGATTGAAGAGCTTTTCGGTGGTCATGACGATGCTTTCCCTTTCTTATTCTCTTTTCCTTTTGGTTTTCCGCTTTCGGGAGGGGGTAAGCCCAATGCGTTATAAAGAGCCAGCCCATTTTTGCCGAAGCCGTTCAACGTGGAAACCAAATCTCGACGCGCCTTGACCAGACGTTCCAAAGCCAAAGCCTCAAGAGTATCCATCGGAACCAGAGCATCGAAGACCAGAAGCGCGATTTTGCGCAGATGTAGAAACCAGTCTTGGCGTAAGGCCGTTGTATCTGCGCCATTGGTCTTCAGATATTCGGGAAGAGCCGCGATCTGTTCATAGAAACCGGCTTCGGTGCTTTCCCAAAAATGGTCTTTTGCCGCCCGTCTGGCCCCTTTCTCGGCATCGGGCAACTCGCCGGAAGTGAGCGCCTTGCCCACGGCCACCGACAACAGCCCGGAGACCTCGCGGGCGCCGGCCACCATTCGACGGCTATGCACATCAAATGACGGGCGCCAATCCCGATCAACAATCGGGATCGGCATTTCACTTTCAACAAATCCCCGCGCCTTCATGTTGTCCATGTCAAAGCCGCAGGCCAGTAACCGCATGTAATGGGCGTTTAAAATTTCCAACCGATCTTTGATGATCCCGACAATTTGGGCCGGGGTGCGGCACATGGCTTGATCTTCGGCGTCGGCCACCACCAACCCCACCCAATCCCGATACCCCAACCGTCCCGGCTGGGGATGCAGCGGCAACCATTCCTGTCCTGTGGGTTTGGTGCGATAGTAGGGGGTGAGCGGGTGGGCTCGGTCCCATGCAGCATAGTGGGTGCCGTAATTTTGGGTGCGGTAGGCATCAACCCGCACGGAATCGATGGTTCCAGTCAGATCGCACGGTGTGTTGTTGGGGTTTGCGCTGAACACCAATCGGATGCGGCGCGGCATTCCCCAATAAGCCTGGGCCGGGTGAACATCGCGCGGCGTGGTGATCTCGTCTTTGCTGGACACGCGCGTTGGAACCAACCAGGGAAACACCCGAGGCAACACCGTGGCAGGATCGACCCAATCGATTTCGCCCCAAACATTGAGCCATAGAATGTTCCACAACGGCACCGGATGCTTGTCGTTGCTTGGCGTCGGCAAGCCCAAGGTCGTCATGGGGCCGCCACCTCGCAATGAGGTTCGATTGCCAGCCCCGCCGGCCGGCGCAAAAGCCTGGAGCGTAAACAAGGCCATGGCCGCCGTCGAGCGGCTGAAGGTGGCGCCGCGTCCGCGCTTGACGAACAAGTCCGCGTTTTTCTTAAGCGTCTGATCGCCCGGTTCGTCGATCAGCAGGCTGGTGATGGTCTTTTGCTCTTTATCCGCAAGCGGTTCCCAGTCTTGAAGAAAGCACGGGCCAGGGCCGTCCAGCATAAAGGCCGGCGCCAAGCGTGCTAACCGCTCCGCCAGCTCTGCCGACGTCGGCGGCTCTTCCCACCATGTTAGCCACAGCTCGGGATCGATCACTTGGCTCCAACAGGCCGTTGAAAGCAGCCCGATCAAAAATTCCCGAGCCGCCGCGTCAAAATCCGGTCGTGGCCAGTCGAAAGCGACGATCGGATCGTCATCCAGTCCCTCGGTCAGATCAGAGGGCGCAATCATCAATCGCAGCCCTGACGCTCGCCGTACCGGCAGCCAGCGTTCGGTCAAGAGGGAAAAAAGAGAAGTCATGGCGATTAACATTCCCATCTTGTGGTGAAGTCCGGTATCAGGATGCTGATCGATGAATCAACCGATCAATGAATATTTTTATACTCATTTTTGATCTGAGACTCTGTGATGAGTCGGCCTATGTCCCGACAAGCAAGGAGTTCTGCGCGTTGATTATCGGCAAGAGAGTCTGGAAAGAGTATTTTATCGCGGCTTTTTCAACGAAAAGCCTAAAAACAGTAGGCCGCGTTGTCAAGCGCAATGACTCTCGCTGAACACTTATAACCTTCTGTCAAAAAAATCCCCGCAAAGCAGGGAACGGAGCGCCTGACGGCTCTCGCTGCGCCCTGATAGCCGGGCCATCCCGCCAATCCATCCTCTTCGGTCTGCTCGGCAGGAACCTATCCACCCTAAAGGATCACTTAGAAAAGTGTAAGCCGCCAAAAACAGTATAATCAACGGTTGTTTTTTCACCCTTTTGACTTAGAACCTGCCCTTGCCATAGCCCTTGGGCTTTCGACTCGAGAATCAGCAATAATTTTTCGACATCATGGCGGGTCCATGAGGCGCAGGCTTGGGCTGCCGCGCGGGCCTGATCGCCTGACGGCTTAGGAACACCGCAAACGCGGGAGGCTCGAACCGAGACTTCCGACAGTGCCCAAGCCCGAGAGGGGTCATCATTTGGGCACCAAGGCTGAAGGTTACCGTCCTGCCAGCGGGCCAGACGCAAAATCCTGGTTTCTTCGCCGAGCCGGGTTGGGGTGCGGGTATCGTCATCCCAGCGCCCCGCATTGCCGGCATAGCCGCCGGCCACTTTCAAAACCAGACGGTCGGCTTGAGACCCGGCGGCTCGATCCTCTCCATCGGCTTTCAAGGCCGCCCGTTGCAGGCCATCGGGGATGGTGAGGATTTCTTGGGGCGCATAAACCGCTTCCACCAGACGCCGAACATCCTCGGGAATCCGCCAGATGGCTTGCTGAAACAACACTCGGGCGGTCAACCAGAGAAGACCGTGATTTTTATAGACGGCGGCGGTTCCTGGTAACAGCGCCTGGCACCACCGGGCGGTTATACCCTCGGGCCTTGATGGTGATGTTGCCCCATCAAGGCCGGTCGGATCCGGTGACAGCACCAGCAAATGGGGATACGCCACAGACCGGAGGCCGCGCTCATGCCGCCACAATCGCCCAGCCCGCTGAAGCAACAGATCGATCGGAGCCAAATCCGACACCATCAGGTCAAAATCCAGGTCCAAAGACTGCTCGATCACTTGGGTTGACACCAAGACACCAGGGCGTTGGGCTGGATCGCTGGTCTTGCCGAACCGCTCGATAACCTGGGCTTCGATGGCGAGGCGATCCCCCATGGCAAAACGAGCATGGAACAGCATCGCCGGAATTCCTTCGGCCTCCAGGGCTGAAACGGCGGCATAGGCATCATCCACCGTGTTGCGGACCCAGGCCACGGCGGCTCCCGTTCGCACCGCCTCGGCAATCCGATGCACCGCTTCGGTGGGGCTCGCCAGTCGCGAAACCGTCAGGGCGCGCGCTAACCCTGGACGGGTCTCGCACACAACCTCGCTGGCGCCGACGGCACTGACCAGCGCCGTCAACGGATAGCCGGTTTTTTCCAGCACCGGAGCGACCGCCCCCACAAGACCTCGGGAGAAGGCATCGGCGAGGGCTTGACGCTTGGCCAATGGCAGGGTTGCCGACAACACGACGGCGCTGCCGCCAAGAGCGGCCTGGAAGGTCAACAAGCGTTCCAGCTCGGTTCCCATATAGACGTCGTAAGCATGGGCCTCATCAACCACCAAAACATGGTCCCGAAGCCCAAACAATCGCAGGGCTTGGTATTTCACCGGAAGAACGGCCAACAGTGCCTGATCAATGGTGCCAACGCCGACATCGGCCAGAAAACATTTGCGTCGACTGTCTGCCAGCCAGGCGGTGCAAGCGGCGCTGGCCTCGTCGCCCTGCGTATCCTCGTCACCTGTGCCTGTCCTGACGCCTTGGGAGGTTCCCAGAGTCTCCACACTGTCCCGAAAGCCGTCATGCAAGGCCGTTGCGCCATGGGCCAACACCAAACTTGGCTGGTCTTCCGAATGAAATAACCTGCGGTAACAGGCGGCCAATCGACCATACATGGCGTTTGCGGTTGCCATGGTTGGCAGGGCGCCATATAGGCCCCGCGCTTGCCCCGTCGCCATCAATCGATGGGCCAAAATCAATGAGGCTTCGGTTTTACCGCTTCCGGTCATGTCTTCAATCAAGGCCAAGATCGGGCCGGCGGGCAGCGCCACGGATTCAGCCCAATGCTGAACGGGGCTGGGATGATGATCGGTCCCGATCAGTGCGTGAAAGCTGATGTGTGGATTGGGGCGACTGGGCCGTACCCCCGCCTGTTGCACCGCTTGTTGAGCTTGGGGCCAAGCGTAGTCCTGCCAATAGCGCGCGGGGTCTATCGTGTTCGGGCGATAGGGAAACCAAGTCTGATGGGAGCCGATCCAATCCGCCAGGACGGTGAGCCCGGCCAGTTCCCAACTCGCCCGGATCAAGGGCGTGCGCATCTGTTCGGTATAAGGCGGCAATTGGGGTTGAAACAGCGCCGCCATTTCATCCAAAAAGTCGTGGGCAACAGACAGCACTTTGGCGCCAAAAACTTCACCGGGGTCTATCATAGGTGCTGAAACCGCATAGCCATGATGCCCAACAAAGGGAGCCAATAAAACTGTAAGGTGTCTCCATTTCCAAGCTCCCAGAAAATGCTTCCGCTCTTGCTCTTCATTCAAGAGGATTTGCAACAAGCCATGCCCCAAGCTATCGTGGCGAGGGCCGTGACCTTGGTTTTTGTATGGTCCTAAGACCGCTTTTGGCCAGAACTCTTGATTTAGAGACTGAAAGGGCCGAGAGAATTTGCCAATATCATGCAACGCCAGCAAAGACCCCAAAACCCCGCGCCAATGATCGCCAAAAAGAGCGACCCAATCCGGCATCATCCCGCGATGCTCGGCCAACGTCAAACCAACAGCCGCCACATCCAAGCCATGATAAACCAAAGGATGCCATTGAGCCGACTCAGCAGAGTGAGGACGCGCCTTCCCCCAGAACAAAAGCAGGGATTCTCGGTCAATTTTGGCGGTCATACGGGACCGAGACTCATAAGGAGCGGCTTTAAACATAAAGACTCTTGTTGATTGCACGGTTCATCCCCGCGCGTGCGGGGAACACCCGGTCTGTCCCTCCGGCGTTGCCGGTGATGGCGGTTCATCCCCGCGCGTGCGGGGAACACGCCGATACCTCGGCTATAATAGTTACGCTGAACGGTTCATCCCCGCGCGTGCGGGGAACACTTTTTCGAACGAAAATCATTCGACGACAGCACCGGTTCATCCCCGCGCGTGCGGGGAACACAGATCGGGGCGCTGAGAGGCGTAATATAACCACGGTTCATCCCCGCGCGTGCGGGGAACACCAACGAATTGATCAAATTTCCAATACCAGAAACGGTTCATCCCCGCGCGTGCGGGGAACACGACAGGTTTGCCCTGGTCAGATCGGCGTCGGTCGGTTCATCCCCGCGCGTGCGGGGAACACACAGTGATGGAAATTGAGACGCTGAAAGAGATCGGTTCATCCCCGCGCGTGCGGGGAACACGGGTCCGTGTCGGTGGACGGCGCCAGCACCAACGGTTCATCCCCGCGCGTGCGGGGAACACTCGCTTGACGGCGCATCCACCATTCTGGTGAACGGTTCATCCCCGCGCGTGCGGGGAACACAAGCGGGTGATCTCGGGATCGGTCAGCCACGCCGGTTCATCCCCGCGCGTGCGGGGAACACGGCTTATGACTGAGGTGTTTCGATATGTACGCCGGTTCATCCCCGCGCGTGCGGGGAACACAGCTAGAGATTCTTCTTTTCCCTTTCCGTCAACGGTTCATCCCCGCGCGTGCGGGGAACACTGAACCAGGCGCTGTTGGGTCCACAAGTGGCGCGGTTCATCCCCGCGCGTGCGGGGAACACTGTCCTGCCCAGGCTGGGAGCCGAATCGCTGCCGGTTCATCCCCGCGCGTGCGGGGAACACAAAAGTTGGGCATCCAAGAGCGCGCCATGGAGCGGTTCATCCCCGCGCGTGCGGGGAACACTTGCTTTCCGAGTTTCAAAATCAATGATTACGCGGTTCATCCCCGCGCGTGCGGGGAACACTCCGACCACCCGCGAGCCAAGTAAGCAATCAGCGGTTCATCCCCGCGCGTGCGGGGAACACACAGGGGCGAGTCTATATATTGTTTACGAGTCCGGTTCATCCCCGCGCGTGCGGGGAACACTCCCTGGTCCTGATCGTGGTATCGACGAACAGCGGTTCATCCCCGCGCGTGCGGGGAACACTTTAGATACGACTCCATGGCATCGTAAATGGACGGTTCATCCCCGCGCGTGCGGGGAACACTTAATATATGCTCACAACGGAGGCAAATTTGACGGTTCATCCCCGCGCGTGCGGGGAACACTCTCGCGGACGACTTGTCATAACATATAACAACGGTTCATCCCCGCGCGTGCGGGGAACACGCACTGACCGCCGACTACTCAGCTAATCCGAACGGTTCATCCCCGCGCGTGCGGGGAACACTTAGACACATACTGGAACGCGAGGGGGTGTTCCGGTTCATCCCCGCGCGTGCGGGGAACACTCTTCTCAGAAGCTGTTGAACTAGCAGATTTTTTTCTGCTTGGCAAGAGCTACCGATGTTCTCTTTTTGTCCCGGCCTATCCGAACGGCCTTAGCGCGCGGAGAACGCGGGCGTCTCGCCCACCTTCGGGCCTCGTCTCTTTGGGGGCCCCACAAAGAGAACGAGCACATAAGACCATAAAATAAGACAATAAAATATCCGCTTTTGAGTAGTTTCCGATGGCTGACGATCTCGATTTTCTTGAATAGGTTGGGTAATCAGCTCGAACCGCCCACAGGCGATCGTTGTGTGGTCGGTCGAATGGCGGGAGATGTCAGCATCAAGCACCCAAGGTCGGCACCGATTCACAGAAGGCGGCCATGAGCAGAACCTCATTCATTGCGATGCTGGAATTTGGACTTTCGGTTCTTCCGCCGGGTGCCGGAACCGCTGCCCGCCAAGATGCCCCCTCCAAGGAGGCCCGCCCTACGATCTGATGACCGTCAGCGAGCGGTTCAATAGGGGCGGGCGTTGCAAATGCCGCTACCGAAAAAGAACCACCACAGCTCTTTTAATCACCAACGAACGGAGACGACAATGGAAAAGCCGATTCAAGCGCCTGTGGCAGAAATCCAGGCCACAGAAAAGCAACAGGCAGACGCTATTCAGGCAACATCAGCCAAGGTGACGGGTACAATTCATAAATTTGCGGACGAAGCCAAAGCGGCAGGAACCCGGCAGGTTGATGTTATTAATGGCTCATCGGCAAAAGTCCTCAATGTCTACCATGACATATGCGCATCCTGGCTCGCGCATCGGAACGAGGACATGCGGATTGGAATGGAGGCGGTCAACCGTCTCTCGGAGTGCCGGGACATCGGCAAGGCGGCCGAAATCTACAGCGGGTGGGTGACAGACAGCGTCCGTCGCCTCCAGGCCGAACTCTCCTCGGCGCCGACCGAAATCACCAAGCTGGGCAATCAGTACCTGAAGACCGCCAAAGGCTTGGCGACCGCCACTCACGGCAGGGCGTAAGACCATCGAGCCTTGATGGTGACTCATCAAGGCTGCCCTCAGACGCCGGGCCGCCGTCGCGGCCCGAGGACCGGCGATGTGTCAGGATCAGGGCTCGCCGGTATAAAAGACCAATGGCCTTGGACGTTGACACGTCTGCGGCGCCCTCAGACGCCGGGCGGGCGCATCCGCGCCCTTGGCTTCGCGCCATGGGGCGCGCGGCGGCGGTCGCCGCCGATACCAACGGCACGGATCATTGTCTAGGGCCGTTGGTATAATTCAGAGGGGGGGCAAAGAGGATCGATCCTTCTCTTTGCCGACTCCCTTCGTTCGATACCGGCGAGCCCTGACGATGACATATCGCCGGTCCTCTGGCTGCAACCATTGAAGGTGGCCTTGATGGATAGACATCAAGGTTCGATGGTATGGCGTGGCGCTCTTCGCTATCGAAGGGAGTCGTCTCAAGAGAAGGATATTCGTTCATGAAAAAGACACTCATTGTCGCATCGACTCTTATGCTGACGTCCGTATTGGCCGGAAGCTGCGATGCGGCTCCTTCTGATAAGACTACGGCACAAGAACCCAACGCGGCATCTTTTAAAATCGCCGAAAAAGATTTCGGTCGCGTATCTAAGGAAGGCAGCAGTGCCTTCAATGATATTCACCTCGCCAGAATGGCGATATTCGATGGAGAGACCGCTGAAGCGGCCAAGTACATCACCGATGCACAGTCGTCTCTTGCAAAAGCCAAGAACGATGACGCTGTCTTCATGAAGGCTGAGTCGGCGCTCCAAGACTCCACCCCACGGAAACCCATTGGTCAAGGAGGGAATAGCGACACCCAGATTGCCTGGATTCCCATCGATAGCAGCATCGTTCTTGGTGAATCTTACCAGCAGACACCGGAGAAAGCCGCTGCCGTCGTTACGGCCAAGAAAAGCCTGACGAAGGGCGATGGCAAGGCCGCATTCGAGGCCATCAGGCTCGAAGCCATCGACGTAGATTACACCGTCACAGTGGTACCGCTGAAGCAAACCACATTAGATATCGACGAGGCTGCCAAATTCATCGCAGCTCACGAGTATTATAACGCGAGTCAAGCTCTGAAGAAGGCAGAAGACAATATCCGCTACGACGAGATCAGCGACGTGGCGAACATCCGAAATGATGCCGATGTTCTTCCTGCACAGACCAGAGGTCAGGCCTCGGGCACCCAGGAGGAAACCGTCGAGCAGCGGATAATCAATCTTCACACGTCACTCATGATCACTCCCGAGGAAGAGGGTCAGTGGGAAAACGTTGCAAAGGCGATGCGCGAAAACGCCGCGTCGATGGATAAGCTCTCTTCAGAACGAGCTGACGAAGCATCGCAAAGCATGACGGCCGTTCAGGATCTGAAATCCTATGAAAAATTCACTCAAGATCATGCTAATCGATTGAAGACTTTAATTTCTTCATTCGAGGCTGTCTACGCGTCAATGCCGGAAGCGCAGAAGAAAATCGCCGATGATGTGTTCAAGAAGTTCGGTCATAAGGGAATTCCGTCGCATAGCTAAATCAGATTCAGTCATATCATCGATCCTTGATGTTCAGTCATTGAGGTTCGATGGTATCATTGTTCCTATTTATGATCGGAGACCCGGCATATGTCAACAAATGAGGTCGTCATGACCGACACCAGAGCCAAATCAAAATCAAGCTTGGCTTCAAAACTTGCGATAGGCCTTGCGATCTCGGCCTTTCTCGCGCTTGGGACGCTGGTTACACCATCGAGCGCGGAAGAGCGGGGAGGCCACCAAGGGGGAGAGGGCCACGCCGACCGTGGCCATGACCAAGGAGACCGACACCATTTCCGTGCGCCTCCGGTCATTTACGCCTCCCCCTACTGCAATGCGCCACCATTGGTTTACGGCCACAGCGTTCTTTGCCCCTATTAGCGCAGCCGATTCATACCCTCGAGCCTTGATGGTGACTCATCAAGGCTGCCCTCAGACGCCGGGCGGGCGCATCCGCGCCCTTGGCTTCGCGTCCACGAGGACGCGGGGCCGCCGTCGCGGCCCGATACCGGCAGTGTGTCATCGTTATAGCTCGCCGGTATCAGTAGGTTCCGAAGCCTCTTTCCAAGAGGTTCTTCCTGGAAGCGCGGGCGTCCTGTTCGCTTATGGCCACAAGATCAAAGGGGCGCCGGTCTTCGACGGGGTTTGCGAAGGGCGCCCCCCCCGCAAACACCGCCACCTCGAAATTCAAAAAGAGCCTTCCAAGAGTATCGCATCGACATCAGCTCTGCCTCGAAGGAGGATCCGATGGAAAGTCCCGACACGATCATTGCGGTTTTCGCAGATCATCTTGCTACGGACACAGCCGTGAAAAAGTTGGCCGCCGCTGGATTCAATATGAAAAATCTCAGTGTCGTCGGCAAAGGATATCACAGTGAGGAAAAAGTTGCTGGCTTTTATAATTTCGGGGATCGGATCAAATTCTGGGGCACACGAGGCGCGTTTTGGGGCGGCATCTGGGGACTGTTCTTTGGCGGTCTGTTTTTGGTCGTTCCCGTCGTTGGGCCGGTTATTGTCCTTGGCTATCTTGCCGCCACGGTCCTGGTTGCGATCGAGAGCACGATCATCGTCGGTGGAGCGAGTGCGCTTGGCGCGGCGCTTTATGGCATCGGCATTCCGAAGGACAGCGTGATCGAGTACGAGGCGGCCGTGAAAGCCGATTGCTTCTTAGTGATGGCGCATGGGCCGAAGGAAGACATGGATCGGGCCAAGGCGATCCTCGGCACCGTGAACGCCTCGCGCCTTGACATGCATGTCGGCGGAAAAGCGCCAGAGTCGGCGGAGCCTCCCATTCAGGCGACAGGTTGAGCGGCTCAACCAGGACGATGACCATGCCGTCAATCCAAAACCAGACCTTCGACGAGATCACCGTCGGCGACACTGTATCGGTGCAGCGCACCTTGCAGGCGCGCGATGTCCGGGCCTGGGCCGCCGCTTTCGGCGAAGTCGACCCGCTCGCCGATGCCGGTGACATGCATGGCGCGGTTGGAATCCTCACCGCAGTCATGACTTCCCTGGTCGGGTCAGCGCTGCCCGGCCCAGGGTCATCCATCCGTTCGTCCGCAGTGCAGGTGCGAGCCGCCCTTCCGATCGACACCGTTTTGACCGTGCGCCTGGAAGTCCGGGAGAAGCGGCTGCAAGAGACGCTGGTGATTTTGGCCGGGCAATGCACCGACCCGACGGGACGCCAGGTCGCGACGGCTTTGCTGGAAGTCGTGGCGCCGACGACGCGGCGACAACGCGATCTGCCCGAGCATCGGCTGGAGGGACTGCTGGAACGCTGCCGTGGACTGAAGCCAATGCTGACCGGCGTGGTCCATCCGTGCAGTGTCGAGGCGCTCTCCGGTGCCGTCGAGGCGGCTAAGATCGGACTGATTGTCCCAGTGTTGTTCGGTCCGGAAGTGGAGCTGCACCAAATCGCGGTCACCGCTGGGCTCGATCTGTCCGGCTACCGCATCGTGTCGACGGACGGCCCCGAGGACTCGGCGTTCAAGGCGGCGATGGTGGCCGGCGCCCAAGACGTGCAGGTCTTGATGAAGGGGAGTCTGCATACCGATGTGCTGTTGCACGCCATCATGCTGAAAGAGGCGAAGCTGCGCACCGGGCGCCTGCTGAGTCACTGCGCCATGGTGTCAATTCCGACCTATGCCCGCCGCGTCGTCATCACCGACGCCGCCCTGAACATCGCACCCGATACCGACCAGAAGCGCGATATCTGTCAAAACGCGATCGGCTTCGCGCTTGCGCTCGGCATCGAGATTCCGAAGGTGGCGGTGCTGGCCGCCGTGGAAACCGTGCGCACGAAAATGCCGGCCTCTCTCGATGGGGCCATTTTGGCCAAGATGGCCGATCGTCGGCAGATTGTCGGCGGGATCGTCGATGGGCCGCTCGATCTGGATGCCGCAGTCGACGCGGCAGCGGCGCGAACCAAGGGGATCTCCTCGCCGGTAGCGGGCGTGGCGGACATCCTGCTTGTGCCCAATATCGAAGCCGGAAACATGGTCTACAAAAATCTTGCCTTTATGGCCGACGCTCAGATCGCCGGGCTGGTGGTCGGGGCGCGGGTGCCGGTGGTGCTGACCAGCCGCGCCGACACTTCAGACGCCCGCCGCTTCTCGGCCGCAGCCGCCGTGCTCTACGCCGACGCGCTGGCGCGCGACCCTTCCGGTATCCTACCCGACCCTGGAGAGTGATGAGCATGACTGACACTCTTATTGTCGTTAACGCAGGCTCTACCAGTCTCAAATTCGGCGTCTATGGCGTGGACGCGGCGGGATCTCTTCCTCTGGTCTGCCGGGGCCAGATCGACGCCATGGGGGATGATCCACATTTTGTCGTCAAGAACCCGGACGGCAAGCCCTTCGACGCCCACGAATGGGGCGAGGGTCACGCCATCGACCACAAGACAGCACTGCACTTCATCATCACTTGGCTGGAAGCCCATGGTCCCGATCTAAAGGTGGTGGCAGCCGGGCATCGTGTCGTGCTCGGCGGCACCCGCTTCGGGGCCCCAGTGCGGATCGATGGCGATGTGCTCGATTATCTGGAGTCCCTGGCGGTGATGGAACCGTCGCACCAGACCTTCAATGTGCGAGGCGCACGGGCGCTCGCGGAGGCGTTTCCGGGCTTGCCCCAGGTCGCCTGCTTCGACACCTCGTTCCACCGGACCATGCCGGAGGTGGCGCAGCACTACGCGCTCCCCCAGGATGTGCGTGACGCCGGAGTGCGCCACTGGGGGTATCACGGCCTCTCCTATGACTATATCAGCCGACAAATGCCCCAGTTCGCACCAGAGGCGCGGCGGGTGATCGTCGCGCATCTCGGCGGCGGTGCCAGTCTGTGCGCCATGCTGGACGGACGCAGCGTCGAGACCAGCATGGGCTTTGCCGGTTTATCCGGCCTGCCGATGGCGACACGTTCGGGTGATGTGCCGCCGGAGGTGCTGTTCTACCTGCTGCGCCGCAAGCTGTTCGACGAAGCCGCGCTAGAGAAAATGCTGTACCAACACGCCGGCCTGCTCGGTCTGTCCGGCACCAGCGGCGATATGCGGGTGTTACAGGACAGCAGCGATGCTCGGGCGGTCGCGGCAATCGAATTCTTTATTTACGCGATGACAAAGTTCGTGGGTGCCTATACCGCCGTTCTCGGCGGATTGGACGCCTTGGTCTTCACCGCCGGCATCGGCGAACACTCCGCCCCGGTGCGCGCGGCAGTCTGTGACAAGCTGGCGTGGCTTGGCATGACCCTGGACGGGCGGGCGAACACCGCAGGCGGACCGCGCATTTCCGCTACGGATAGCGCCGTGTCGGCCTGGGTCATTCCCACCAACGAAGAACTGATGATCGCACGGCACACCCAGGAGACCATCCCAGACTTGGCGCACGGACAAAAGTGAGAGCACGGACAAAAATAAAAGGAAATATGATGGCACAGGACGCCAATCATCCAAACATATCTGACTCCAGGTCAGGACCAATACCCGATGCCAAGGGCGATTTGAAATCGTTACCGCTGAAGGACGTCGAGCGGATGCTGGGATATTCCCCGGATGGCCTAGGCGAGGCGGAGGTGCAGAAACGGCTGGTCCAGTATGGACCTAACGAGATCGCAGAAAAAAAGGTCAATCCGCTTCTGAAATTCCTCTCATATTTCTGGGGTCCAATACCGTGGATGATCGAAGTGGCGGTGATCCTGTCCGGCGTGGTCGGACACTGGCCTGATGTCTTTATCATTCTCCTCTTGCTCCTTGCCAACGGCGTGATCGGGTTTTGGGAAGAGCGCGAGGCCGGCAACGCCATCGCAGCCCTCAAGGCCACGCTGGCGGTTAAGGCCAGAGTCAAGCGTGATGGGAAATGGATCACTCCGGCGGCGCGCGCGCTGGTACCGGGCGACGTCATCCGATTGCGCCTAGGCGATATCGTGCCGGCGGATGCCCGCTTGCTGGACGGCGATTCGGTGGAGGTCGATCAGTCCGCACTGACCGGAGAATCCTTGCCCGCCACCCGCATAACTGGCGAGGCGGTGTTTTCCGGGTCGATCATCCGTCAGGGTGAAATCGGGGCGCTGGTCTATGCCACCGGCGCAAACACCGACTTCGGCAAGACCGCGCAATTGGTGCAGAACACTCACACCGCCAGTCACTTCCAACGCGCCGTGCTCCAGATCGGCAATGACCTGATCCTGCTCGCGGTGGCTCTGGTGGCGGTGATCATTGTCGTCGCGACCGTCCGGGGCGACCCCATCCTCACCACCTTGCAATTCGCCCTGGTCCTGACCGTAGCCGCGATTCCGGTGGCGATGCCGACGGTGCTGTCGGTGACGATGGCCGTGGGCGCGCGCCTGCTGGCCGGGAAAAAGGCAATCGTCAGTCGGTTGGTGGCCATCGAAGAATTGGCGGGGGTTGACGTGTTGTGTGCGGACAAGACCGGCACGCTGACCCAGAACAAGCTGACCCTGGGCGATCCCTTCGGCGTCGACGGGACCACCGCCGGGCAAGTCATTCTCAATGCCGCGCTGGCATCGCGTGCGGACAACAACGACACCATCGATCTGGCGGTTCTTGCCGGCCTGAAGGACGATCAAGCCCTGAAGGGCTACCAAGTGCTTCACTTCCAGCCGTTCGATCCGGTGCATAAACGGACCGAGGCCGCCATCAAGGGGCCAGACGGTAAGGCGTTCAAGGTCACGAAGGGCGCCCCCCAAGTGATCATGGCGTTGTCGTCCGACACCGCGCAGGTGATACCGGCGAGCCCTGATACTGACACATCGCCGGTATCGGGCCGCGACGGCGGCCCCGCGTCCTCGTGGACGCGAAGCCAAGGGCGCGGATGCGCCCGCCCGGCGTCTGAGGGCAGCCTTGATGAGTCACCATCAAGGCCCGATGGTATGAAGCCCGCCGTCGACAAAGCCGTCAACGCATTTGCGGCGCGCGGCTTTCGGTCCTTGGGAGTGGCTCGGGCCGATGGCGATGGCCCATGGCAGTTTCAGGGTGTACTGCCGCTGTTCGACCCACCACGCGACGATGCCAAAGCAACCATCGCCACCGCGCGGCAGATGGGCGTGACGGTTAAGATGGTTACGGGCGACCAATTGGCCATCGCCCAGGAAACCGCCAAGAAGCTGGGGATGGGCGCCGCCATTCTCGATGCCAGCGCCCTGGGTGACGTGAAACGCCAGGAAACGGCGGTGGTGGCCGAGTCAATCGAGAAGGCGGACGGCTTTGCCCAGGTCTTCCCGGAGCACAAGTTTCATATCGTGGATGTCCTGCAAAAACGCGGTCACATCGTCGGCATGACCGGCGACGGCGTGAATGATGCGCCGGCCTTGAAGAAGGCCGACTGCGGCATCGCGGTTTCAGAGGCAACCGATGCGGCGCGGGCGGCGGCGGCCATCGTGCTGATGACGCCCGGCCTGTCGGTCATTATCGACGCCATCAAGGAAAGCCGGAAGATATTCCAAAGGATGAACAGCTACGCAATTTACCGCATCGCCGAGACGCTGCGGGTGTTGGTGTTCATGACGTTGGCGATTCTGGTCTTCAACTTCTATCCTTTAACGGCAGTGATGATTGTGATGCTGGCGCTGCTCAACGATGGCGCTATCCTATCCATTGCCTACGATAATGTTCACTACAAGAACCAACCAGAGGCCTGGAACATGCGCGTGGTGCTGGGGATCGCCACGATGCTGGGGATCGTTGGCGTCGTGTCCGCGTTTGGCCTGTTTTATCTCGGTGAGCGCGTCTTCCATCTCGACCGCGCCCATATCCAGACGCTGATGTACCTGAAACTATCGGTCGCCGGGCATCTGACAATCTTCCTGACACGAACTCGCGGCCCGTTCTGGTCGATACGCCCCGCGCCGATCCTCTGGATCGCGGTGCTCGGCACGCAAATCGTGGCGACCCTGATCGCGGTCTACGGGCTATACATGACGCCCCTCGGTTGGGGTTGGGCTCTGTTCGTTTGGGGCTATGCGCTGGCTTGGTTCCTTGTGAATGACCGCGTGAAGTTGCTCGCCTATCGGATACTCGATCCCACCAAAGCCGGAACCCCGTCGGGGTCGGAGCCGCAAACCGCCTGATCCAGCCCATGACGTTTCTTGAACGGCACGGTCGGAGTGCGAGTGTGTCACCCCCTCTCGGAAAAGCCGCCATGGGGACGTCGCCAACACCGAAGGACGACCGAGAGATGTTGATAAAATCCGATGATTTTCGAGTCAAGGAAGGTCATGACGTCGATCTCAAGGCCTGGCCAACCGTCGTCGAGCCTGTCTATCGCTCGAAAGAGGAGTATGTGGGCCTGATAACCAAGCATGTTCAACAGTTAAGTGATTTACAAGAGCTTCTTTATGCGTCTAATCGCTACGCCGTTTTGATCATCTTTCAGGCCATGGACGCTGCGGGAAAAGATGGTGCTATCAAACATGTGATGTCGGGCGTAAACCCCCAAGGCTGCCAAGTCTTCAGCTTCAAGCATCCGAGCCAGACAGAATTGCAACATGATTTTCTCTGGCGAACCACGCGCGATCTACCCGAGCGGGGGCGGATTGGTATCTTCAATCGATCCTATTACGAAGAGGTTTTGATCGCCCGTGTTCACCCCGAGATTCTCCGCAGCGAAGGGCTTCCAGACGCGTCCGAACGCGACAAGACCATCTGGCACGATCGCTATCGCTCGATCACGAATTTGGAGAGGCACCTTCACACCAATGGCACTCGGATCATTAAGATCTTCCTCCACCTCTCGAAGGAGGAGCAACGTAAACGGTTTCTGGCACGGATCGATGAACCGGAGAAAAACTGGAAATTCAGCAGTGCCGATATTGAGGAGAGAAAATTCTGGAAGCAATATATGAAGGCCTATGAGGACTGCTTCATGGCAACCAGCACTCAGGAAGCGCCCTGGTATATCGTTCCCGCCGATGACAAAGAAAATGCTTGGCTGATTGTTTCCAGAATCATCCTGGATATGTTCGCAAACCTCAAAATGGCCTACTTAAAAATAAGTGCCGAGCGACTGCAAGAATTGCAATCGATCCGTAAGGACTTAGTGTCATAACCTTATGCCATCGAGCCTTGATGGTGACACATTAAGGCTCGATGGCATCACTTTTGGTTTTTTAGTAGCAGGGCTGATTAAAACCGATAAATGGGACAAACAGTAACGGCGGTGTGTCACAGTAAGGCGAGCCGTAGATTACAGGAGGAGCTGCGTAATGTCCTCTTCCATATCCGCGCCCCCCGCCCCAGTGTCCTCCGCCCCAGTGTCCCCCACTTTGGTGGCCGACGCCCCGGTGGCCGACACCATGGCTTCCACCTCCACCCCCCTGATGTCCACCATGGCTCTCGGCGGCCGAGGAGATGGCGTAAGCACCAACCATAAGACAGGCAGACAAGGCTATGGTCGTAGCTATCTTGGTAAAGATGCGATATCTTCGTGTATTATTGCCAATATAGGCCATGATGATCTCCTTATCAACTTATCATATTGTGAATAGTTCTTTAATGACTGTAGGGTGGTGCGCCTTTTTGAGCGAATTTCTCAAAAACATCATCAGCGATTGCCTTTTGAGGCGCCGGCATTGAATTGTATAACAATTCAAAAGAATCGATCAGATTTCTTAGGGCTATCGCATGAGTTTGAGTAAATTTCTCATATAACTTCAAATCTTGGACCGCCGTCATCTTTCCAAGCCCATGGCTATCCCGTTCGGCAATGAGCCGTTCCATGGCAGAAGCATTTTCTTTCATAGCATTGGCGACGCTAGCCCATTTTCCTTCTTCTTCATGGGTAATTTTTAGCTCCTCATGAAGCCTGGATACTCGCTGTTCGAGAGTCTCGACCGGCGCTTCCGGTGCCTGTGCTTCGGCTTGGGGAGGGCTGGCCTGCGTCATCGGTATGGCTGTTGCGCCTTTGTCTTCGGCGCGGGAGGCTGCCGGACTGACGAGGATGGCAGCAGCGAACAAAGCCGCCGTCGCCATTAAGCGAACTGCGGGTGGGACGGCGGCGTTCCGATGGATTACCGATGACATCGATTGGATTTCCTTCTGTATCAGGCGCCAAACACGGGCCGGACATCGGCGTGTGGCGAGGGAGCCAGCCTGTATTTCAAATCTAGCTGGTCATCTCATCAACGTCAGCCGTCGGAAATTACTCATCGAGACAGGGTAAAGAGTCTGCGACCAGGAGCAGATATAAGGTCTAAAACAGAAAATCGAGATCACGTTTTATTACTATTTGTCATCTGTTGTGCTTTCTAAAAATTTCGAATATCAAAAATTTGGGCTTAGTGTGCCATTCAAGACTTTATCTATTGCGGAAAATCGGACTCACTACCACTTTATAGCCCGATACCAGCGGCGTGTCATTATCAGGGTTCGCCAGTATGTTATGTCGCAGCCAATACAATCGCCAGCACCCAAGCGTCTTTCGTCATAATCGCCGGAATTTTTGACGATTTTAGGGTTTAATAATATGATACTTCTTTGCTACACCTATAATTTATAAGTAGATTCCGATCCTATCACTGTTGAAATGGTTTCTATAAGCACTAGAGGGTACAGATATTCGTATCGCATCTGTGCTTTGTCCCCAAGGAGGATTTTATGAACGCCTTCGACTTATCGCCGTTGTTTCGCTCGACCGTCGGATTCGATACCCTGAGCCGGGTCATGGATACTGCACTGGCGCAGGGCGACACCGGCTATCCTGCGTACAATATCGCAAAGACCGGCCCGGACACGTATCGCATCAACTTGGCGATCGCCGGCTTCACCGCCGAGGACGTTGAGATGATCAGTGATGATGGCGTGTTGACCGTTCGCGGCAAGAGCCGAAGCGAGGAAGACAAAACCGTCTATCTCTATCGCGGCATCGGGCCTCGTGCCTTCGAACGCCGCTTCCAACTTGCCGATTATGTGGAGGCGAGCGGCGCCCGACTGGAGAATGGCTTGCTTGAGGTCGATCTCGTCCGCCGGGTTCCCGAAGCCATGAAGGCACGCCAGATTGCCATCTCGGGTACGGCGTCGAACAAGGCTGCTGCGGAACAACCTCATATCGTTAAAGCCGCATAATTTCGAGGCGGGATCGGCGTTTGGGTGGGGGTGAAGCCGCAGTCGCGGAGGCGCCCGCCCGGCGTTTGGATAGCTTTGGTGGGATCAACATCAAAGCTTGATGCTGTGGGCCGGGGCACACGGCCGGAGGAGACTCTTGATGTTTGATCGATGGAACGACGATTTCGGTGACTCGGTGTTCGCGGACGATTTTCGGGCGTCCGATCAACGCGACATCGTGCCGCCCCGCGATCTTGACGGCGCTACGATTAGGCGAAGGCAGTATGCCATGATCCTGAGGGATCGTGACGAGACGACGGTGGTTCGGGAGCGTCGCGATATCGCCATCCCGTCACCGACCCAGGAGGAACTGCGGGAAACGGTCGGCTGCATTGATCACGACGATGCGAACCAGCAACATCGTGTCCGTCTTCTGGAAATGGGCCTCCGCCGCCGCTATCCAAGCCTGACCGACGGTCGGCTTGACGCCGCGATCGCTCGGGTCACAAGGGCCTTGTCGCCACCAACCCCGCCTAGTGATGGCGACTGGGAGGCAATCCGGCATAAGCGTGCGGCGTATTCGCCCCGATCGCTCCCTGCGACCGTCGTGAGGATTCAGCGCCGCCTTGATCGGTCAACATCAAGACTCGATGGTATAAGATACTATCCTGGTCTTTAAGTCCTAGGTATTTTCCGATGCTGTTCCTATTGCAGCCCTATGACCATCTTTCATCCTGAAGACGTGGCCTCCTGAGCCGACGGCTTTTCATCAGACTTTGATGGATAATAGCACTCCGTTATGTGATGCGACTCCACTTCATACCCATGCAAGCCGATTCAGGTCACACTAGGCTGTTGCCTGGGTGTTCCGGTCGGTCCCGAAACGCCACACCCATAGGTTAATTTGATGTCCAGAAAACCGATTCTGCTTATGCTCACCGTGCTCGCGCTGGTCGGCGCAGCATCGCTCCTGATGAGCGCCTGCAACACCATGGCTGGAGCCGGCCAGGATGTGACGAGTGCCGGTCATGTCATCACCGGCGACGCCCGGCAGGCCACGCCCCGCTGATCGACCGTCGTAACGGTGGGGCGCAGGTCTCGTTAAGAAACAGGCACCGGCCAGCGCCCTGATAATGAGACATCGCCGGTCCTTGGGCCGCGACTGCGGCCCGGCGTCTGAGGACAGCCGTGATATGCCAACATCAAGGCTCGATGGTGTATGGTCAATAGAGTGGTCAAGACGTATGGATGCGCCCACACCGCAACCGTTAAAAAAGCGGCACCTTCTTCAGATCATGGGCCCCGGTCTGATCACCGGAGCTTCTGACGACGATCCCAGCGGTATCGCCACCTATTCCCAGGTGGGGGCGCAGTTTGGCTATGGCTTGGCGTGGACCCTACTGTTCAGCTATCCGTTAATGGCGGCGATCCAGGAAATCAGTGCCCGCATTGGCCGCGTCACCGGCTATGGCATTGCTGGTAATCTCCGTCGTCATTATCCGCGCTGGCTGTCCAGTGGCATCGTCGGCGCGCTGCTGATCGCCAACATTATCAATCTCGGTGCCGATCTTGGTGCTATGGGAGCCGCACTCAAGCTGCTGATTCCTGGGCCGGCCTTGCTGTATGTCTGCCTATTTGGAGTGGTCTCGGCGGCGCTGGAAATTTTTACCCGATACGCCCGCTACATCTCGATCCTGAAATGGTTGTGCCTGTCTTTGTTCGCTTACGTGATTTGCGCCTTCGTCGTGACGGTTCCATGGCCCGAGGTTGCTTGGGCCGTGATCGTGCCGCCCTTGTCGGCCAATCCCGACTATATCATGGCGATTGTCGCGGTGCTGGGCACGACCATCAGCCCATACCTGTTCTTCTGGCAAGCGCAACAGGAGGTTGAAGACGACAAGGAAAGGGCGGGCTCGCGACCCTTGATCCGGGCAATCGAGCAAGCCCAGGGCGAGTTCGTGCGCATCCGCATCGATACTTATCTTGGCATGGCGTTGTCGAATACCATCGCCTTTTTTATCGTCGTCACCACGGCGGCGACGCTTCATGTCCACGGTATCACCACCATCCAAACTTCATCCGAGGCCGCCGAGGCGCTTCGGGCTGTTGCCGGCCCATTCACCTTCGCGGTCTTCGCCGCTGGCATCATCGGTACCGGGCTGCTGACGCTGCCGGTGCTGTCAGCGTCCGCCGCCTATGCCGTGGGCGAACTGTTGGTCTGGCACGTCGGACTTACGCGCCGGCCCGTCCGGGCCAAGGCGTTCTACGGGGTGATCGCCGTGGCTACCGCGATCGGCGTCGGCTTGAACTTCACCACCATCGATCCGGTCAAGGCCCTGTATTGGAGCGCAGTTTTGAATGGCATGGTGGCCGTTCCGGTGATGATCGCCATGATGCTGCTGTCCATGCGTCCGGTCATTATGGCCAGCTTCATCCTCCCCCGACCGTTGCAGGTTCTGGGCTGGATTGCGACGCTGGTGATGACCGTGACCGTTGCAGCGATGGTGGTCACGTGGGTCGATTAATAAGGGTGGCCTTGATGGTCTCCCAAAACCACCATCAAGGCTCGATGGCATTAGAGCGCGATCCGCAAAGCCTCCAGCACGGCGTCGGGGGCCTCGATGGGGAGCATATGGCCGATGCCAGGCAGGTCGACCACGCGGGCACCGGGAATCGCCTGGGCCAACTTGTGACCGCAGTGAGCGGGTGTCATCCGGTCGAGTTCGCCGGTCACCAGCACCGTCGGACACCAGACGCGGTTACCAGAGCTGAGGCCGGCGTCGTAAGCGTTGCAGGCGACGAGGTCGGCGTGCAGCACACCAGGGGCAGAGCGGGCTAAGACTTGACGTCCGAGCCCGATCAACGACAGGCCCGGCGTGGGTGAAGCGCCGAAGGTGGCGCGCGGGCCGAACCCCCAGGCGAGAATCATCGAGATCGCATCCGATACAGCGGTCTCTGAAGCCTTGAGCAGGGTGGAATTGACCGGAATCCGGGCGGCGGCTCCAACCAGCCCCAGGGCGCGCACTCGACCGGGGTGACGAGCGCCGGTCTCCAGGACAATCAGCGACCCCAGCGAATGGCCAACCAACGCGGCGCTGGCCACCCCGGCAGCATCGAGGGCGGCAATCACCACATCGGAAAACCCGGCAACGCTCTCGGGGACCGCCCCGCCCGAACGACCATGTCCGGGCAAATCAAGGGCCAATACCGATCGACCATGGTGAGCAAACCAGCGGCTCTGCTGGTTCCAGACCGTATGATCCATGCCGGCGCCATGAAGGAAGACCACGGTTGGTAAATCGGGATTGAAAGGCTTGCCGCCAGTGGCGGCCCAGATCGTGCCAAAGCGGGTGGGAAGCTCGATATGCATGACCGATGGCGCCTTTCAACTCTTTTGGGAGACGTGGAGCGCCCGGTCAAGATCGGCTATGATGTCGGCGGCGCTCTCTAGCCCGACCGAAAGCCGCACCATGTCCTCGCCAACCCCGGCGGCGGCGAGTTGCTCGGCGCTCATTTGCTGATGGGTGGTCGAGGCCGGATGGATCACCAGCGTTTTGGCGTCACCAACATTGGCGAGGTTGGAGGCCAGTCGCAGCGCCTCGATGAATTTTCGTCCTGCCGCGCGACCGCCGCGAATGCCGAAGCTGATGATCGAGCCGGCACCGTGCGGCAGTAACCGTGCCGCCAGCGCGTGATCCGGATGGGCAGGTAGGGTTGGGTGCAGAACCCAGGCGACGGCAGGGGTCTTCGAGAGGAATTCCAGCACCTGCCCCGTGTTGGCCACATGGCGTTCGATGCGCAACGGTAGGGTTTCGACCCCTTGCAGGAGATGGAAGGCATTGGTTGGGCTAAGGCACGCGCCAAAGTCGCGCAGGCCTTCGGCACGGGCCCGCGTGATGAAGGCCGCTGGGCCGAATTCCTCGGAAAAAACGAGGCCGTGATAGCCGGCATAAGGCTGACTGAGGGTCTGGAACTTGTCCGAAGCGTCCCAATCAAAGCCACCGCCGTCGACGATAATGCCGCCGATGGCGATACCATGGCCACCGATCCATTTGGTGGTCGAGTGCATCACCAGATCGGCGCCAAGAGTCAGCGGGCGGCACAGCACCGGCGAGGCGAAGGTGTTGTCGATGAGGAGCGGAACCCCCGCCGTGTGAGCGATCTCGGCCAGCGCCGGGATGTCCAAAACCTCCAGCCCCGGATTGCCGATGGTCTCGCCGAACACCAACCGAGTTTCGGGGCGGATCGCCGCCCTGAGACCAGCGAGATCGCGCGGCGGCACGAAGCTCGTGGTGATGCCAAAGCGAGGCAAGGTATGGGCCAACAGATTGACCGAACCGCCGTAAATCGAGGCCGAAGCGACAATGTGCCCGCCCTGGCCCATCAGGGTGGCAATCGCCAGATGCAACGCCGCTTGGCCGCTGGCCGTGGCCACCGCGCCAACCCCGCCTTCCAACTGGGCGAGCCGTTCTTCCAGCACCGCCACCGTTGGGTTGGAAATACGAGAGTAGATGTGCCCCGGTCGCTCCAGATTGAACAAAGCGGCGGCGTGGTCCGCATCGCGGAACACATAAGAAGTGGTCTGATAGATCGGCACCGCCCGCGCCCCGGTCACCGGATCGGGCTGCTGGCCCGCGTGCAGGCTGAGAGTTTCAAGTCCGAACGTGTCGGTGACGGCCATCGGCGGACTCCCGGAAACACATTGCATGTGTGAAAGGCATCAAAATCGACACGACCTTATGCGATCCCAGAGGTTGTCTGCAAGTCTGATGGTTTGGTGAACTATGCCTTCGAAGTTCGAGATTTTCTGCCCGACCACAGCACCGAATAAATAACAATATATTAACGTAGTTAATGGACTGTAATGATCACAAGAATGGTAGATTTATGTTGACGCCTTAGCACGGGTCTGCGATAAACGATGCAGATGCCGGGCGCGTAGACGCTCGTGCTGTTCGCAGACCGGACTAAGGAAAAACCGGGATGTCCGTTTTCAAGTGCCGACAGGCCGACCCTTCGATGGCTCCGGGTGCATGTCCGCTCCCGTGTTGCCGGTAGCCGTAGGCTCCGTTTAGCCACCCGTCTAGATCGTCCGCTTATTGACCGGGCGCCGGCCCCTGCCGCGCCGAAGGGGGTTTCCATGTCCGCACCTCATGCTTTTGCTATCAAGATTCACGATCGATCGGCTGGGGTTGTCGTTGCCCAACGCGGCGGCTTCCTGTTCTTCGCTACCGAACGCGCCTTCCAAACCCTGGAGCGGCACAGCGTTCAGGCCAATGTTCACGCCGCGCGCACGGCGCGCCGGCTTTTGGCAGAGCAAGACAAGCGGCATCGCTATTAAGTATTGTTCGAAGGAGTCTTCAAATTATGGTGGTTGCACTACGCAAAGAAGCGAGCCGAGATCGCGATTATTGGGCGCCAGGGCTAGAAACCCAGTCGCGCGCCGAGTGGCAACGACAGACGCTCGAGCTTCTTAAGGCGCATCTGCGTCACGCCTATCAAGGTTCGCCCTATTATCGAGCCTCGTTCGACGCCGCTGGAGTCCGGGTGGATCGGGTCAAAAGCTTGGACGACTTGCGCCGCTTCCCTCTCATCGACAAAGCCGTGCTGCGCGACCGTCAATTGGCGGTGCCGCCATTCGGAGATGTGGTGGCGGTGCCCGAGGACGATATCGTTTACATCTCGGCTTCCAGCGGCTCAACCGGGGTGCCGACGGCTTCACCATTTACGGCGCGTGACTTCGACGACTGGATCGATTATGAGGCGCGACAGTTCTGGTCAAGCGGTCTTCGACCCCGCGATCGCTACGCCCATTCGCTGAATTTGTCGCTGTTCATCGGCGGCCCTTGCGTGTTGGGCGCGCAAAAGTTGGGCGCCTTATCGATCCACGCTGGCACTTTGCCTTCAGAACGTTTGTTGGCCATTCTTCGGCAGTTCCAAGCCACCGCGATTTGGACCACGCCGTCCTACGCTTGGTATCTGGGCGAAACGGCGGTCAAGGAGGGCCTGGATCCCCGGCGCGATCTGGCGGTGCGGCGCATCTTCGTGGCTGGCGAACCCGGCGGCTCGATCCCTGAAACCCGCAGTCGGATCGAGGCGCTGTGGAACGCAAAGGTCTACGACTATTACGGCCTTTCGGACATTTTCGGCTCGTGCGCCGGCATGTGTGAGGAAAGGGACGGCCTGCATTGGGCCGAAGATCACATCCATGTCGAGGTGCTCGATCCCAAGACCGGCGAGCCGGTACCCGAAGGCGAGCGGGGCGAACTGGTGCTGACGACGCTGAAGAAAGCGGCGCGACCGATGATCCGCTTCCGCACGAACGACATCGTTTCCATCACCACCGAGCCTTGCCGGTGTGGTCGGACGTCACTGCGCCTCAAGGGGATTCATGGCCGGCTTGACGATATGCTGATCATCAAGGGCGTTAATCTGTTTCCCAGTGATATCGAGGCAGTCGCTCGTCAAGAAACTGCATTAACGGGCGAATACAAGCTGGTGGTCGAACGCCTTCATCATCTCGATCAACTGACCATCGAAGTCGAACATATTCACGGTTTCAACGGTTCAATCGACGAGTTGGCGCATCGTTTTTCTAAGCATGTCAAGGCGATCACGGGCGTTCACGCCGAAATCCGGGTGCTGCCTCCCGACACCTTGCCGCGTGCCACCCACAAAGCCAAGCGGGTCGAGGATCGTCGCCAGGGCGTGTGGGAATAACGGAATCAATAGAGATAGACAGAAATAGACAGAAATAGACAAGGGAACACGACGATGAAGCGCATTTTGACTCTGCCGGCGCTGGTGCTAGCCGGATTTTTCGCGACAACCGCCGCCTACGGCGCCGAACCGCTGAAAATCGGGGTGTCCGCTGGCCCTTACGGTGAAATTCTCACTTTTGCCGCCGAACTGGCTGCCAAAGAAGGGATCGAAGTCAAGATCATCGAGTTCAGCGACTACAACACCCCCGATGCCGCGCTGGCCCAAGGCGATCTTGACGCCAACAACTTCCAGCATTTGCCGTTCCTACAAAACCAGATCGCCAAGCGGGGCTATGACATTGTCCCAGGGCCGACCAGCATCGTTGCCCCCATGGGGATTTATTCAAAGAAAACGACAACACTGGCCGATCTGCCCGAGGGCGCAACGGTGGCCATTCCTAACGACCCGAGCAACGGCACCCGCGCCCTGTTCCTGCTGTCCAAAGCCGGGTTGATCACGCTGAAAGACGGCGCCAATCTTTCTGCAACCGTGCTCGATATCGTCGGCAATCCCAAGCACATCAAGATCGTCGAACTGGATGCAGCCCAATTGCCACGCTCTCTCGACGACGTGACGGCGGCCACCATCAACCTCAATTACGCGGTGCTGTCCGGACTGGATCCAAAGGCCGCGTTGGTGATTGAGGATGAGCATTCCCAGTGGGCGCTGGTCTGGGCGACCCGACGTGACAACCAGAACGATCCTCGGCTCAAGCGGTACATCGATATCTATCGTTCGCAGCCGGTGAAGGCGTTCATTGAGACCCGTTTCCATGGCACGATCCTACCGACGTGGTGAGTGGAGATGATCAAGCTTCAGGACGTCACCAAGGTCTTTAGTGGACGAGCCGGCTCGCGACCGGTCAAGGCTCTCGACGGCATTACCTTATCGGTCGCGGCTGGCGAAGTATTCGGAATCATTGGGCCGAGCGGCGCTGGCAAGAGCACTCTGATCCGGGTGGTCAATCTGTTGGAGCGACCCAGTAGCGGTCGGGTGGAGGTCGGCGGCGTCGACATAACTGATCTCAAAGGCAAGTCGCTGCGGGCCGCCCGGCGCGGTATCGGCATGATCTTCCAGCATTTCAACCTGCTGTCGTCGCGCACAGTGTTCGGCAACGTCGCGCTGCCGTTGGAACTGGTCGGCGTGCCGGCGGCTGAAATCGAGCAGAAGGTCAGTCAGTTGCTTGACCTTGTCGGTCTTGCCGATAAGCGTGACCGTTATCCGGTCGAACTCAGCGGCGGCCAGAAGCAGCGGGTTGGTATCGCCCGCGCCTTGGCCACCGACCCCAAGGTTCTGCTTTGCGATGAGGCGACCTCGGCCCTCGACCCGGAAACCACCCGTTCGATCTTGCGGTTGCTGGCTGACATCAACAAGCGCCTGGGTCTGACCATTCTTCTCATTACCCATGAGATGAGCGTGGTCACGGAAATTTGCCGGCGGGTCGCGGTTATGGAGAGCGGGCGGTTTATCGAACAGGGCGACGTGCTTGACGTCTTCGTTCATCCCCGCACCCCCACCGGCAGGGCACTGGTCACCACCGCGACCGGCGGCGACCCGCCCGAAGTGGTGATGCGAAGGTTGGTTCCGCAGCCGGTTCCGGGCGGCGGCGTCGTGTTACGCATTGTCTTCCGGGGCAGTCTTGCCGACCAGCCGGTGATCAGCCAACTCAGCCGGCGTTTTGGCACTGACATGAACCTGCTGCACGGCCACCTAGACGCCATCGATGACGCCTCGTTTGGGGTCTTGGTGGCCGAAATAACCGGCCCGCCCGCTGGTATCCACGCCACCATTGCCTTCCTTCACTCCAACCGGCTCGATGTCGAGGTGCTGGGTTATGTCCCCCCAAGTCTACGCGCTACTGGTTGACGCCACCACAGAGACTCTGCTTATGGTCGGGGTCTCGGGCGTTATTGCCACTGTGTTGGGCCTGCCGTTGGGGCTGGCCTTGGCGGTCACGGGTCGCGGCGAGCTGCTATCCTGTCCCACCTTCAATCACGTCGTCGGGCTCGTGATCAACGCCACCCGCTCGACGCCGTTCATTATCCTGGTGGTCGCCATCATTCCCTTCACTCGCTTGGTGGCGGGAACCTCGATTGGCACCCGTGCCGCCATCGTGCCGCTAATCGTGGCGGCAACGCCGTTCATCGCTCGAGTGGTCGAGGCGGCGATCCGCGAGGTCGACCGTGGCCTGATCGAGGCCGCAGCAGCCATGGGGGCGACTCCCTTGCAGATCATTCGCAAGGTGCTGCTGCCCGAGGCCCTGCCAGCCATCATCCTTGGTCTGACTCTCGCGACCGTCAGCCTAATCGGCTACTCGGCAATGGTCGGAGCGGTCGGAGGTGGTGGCCTTGGCGATCTCGGCATCCGCTACGGCTATCAGCGTTTCCTCCCCGACGTCATGGTCGCGGTTGTTCTGGTTTTGATCGTGTTGGTCCAGATTGTACAATCTGGAGGCGAACTCATCGCGCAGCAGGTCAATAAACGTAACCTCAAATCCTAACAGGTGGGCTCATGACTCATTCGGCGGTTCTCCCCGAAGCCGCTCCCGGCGTGCTGTCGCTGATCGGTCGCACGCCATTGGTCGAGCTGCGTCAACTCGACACCGGCCCTTGCCGGCTGTTTGCCAAGCTCGAAAGCCAGAATCCCGGCGGCTCGATCAAAGACCGCATCGCCCTGGCCATGATCGCCGCTGCCGAGCGCGAGGGTAAACTCGCTCCCGGCGCAACCCTGATCGAGGCCACCGCTGGGAATACCGGACTGGGGCTGGCACTGGTCGCGGCGCAAAAGGGCTATCGGCTGATTCTGGTCGTGCCCGACAAGATGGCCCGTGAAAAGGTGATGCACGTCAAAGCCATGGGGGCCGAGGTGATCACCACCCGCTCCGACGTGGGCAAAGGCCATCCTGAATATTATCAGGACATTGCCGAGCGGATCGCCGCCGAGACGCCCGGTTCGTTCTGGATCAATCAGTTCGCCAATCCGGCCAATCCCCAAGCTCATTACGACAGCACAGCCCCAGAAATTCATGCCCAAATGGCAGGACAGGTTGATGCCGTGGTTGCCGGTGTTGGCTCTGGCGGCACCTTAACCGGCATTGGTCGTTATTTCCGCGACCACAGCCCCCAAACCGAGATGATCCTGGCGGATCCGGTCGGCTCGATCCTGGCGCCGCTGGTCAATACCGGCGAAACCATCGAACCCGGCTCGTGGGCGGTCGAAGGCATCGGCGAGGATTTTGTACCGCCCAACCTGGATTTGTCCCTGATCCGGCATGCATATTCAATCTCCGATGACGAGGCGCTGGCTGCGACCCGTGATCTCTTGGTGCGGGAAGGCATCCTGGCTGGTTCTTCGTCGGGAACCCTGCTGGCCGCCGCTCTCCGCTTCTGCCGGGCTCAAACCCAGCCAAAGCGGGTGGTTACCCTGATTCCCGATAGCGGCGCCAAATACCTGTCTAAAGTCTTTAACGACGCATGGCTGTTGGAGCAGGGGTTCGTGCGACGCGACGCCACCGGCGATGTTCGGGATCTGGTCACCCGCCGTCACACCGAGGGCGCCACCATCACCGTTGCGCCCACCGATACCTTGCGTATTGCCTACACTCGTATGCGTTCCGCCGATGTCTCGCAATTGCCGGTGTTGGACCAGGGCCGGCTGGTTGGGCTGATTGACGAAAGCGATCTTTTGCGTATCATCAGCGCGGCGGGTGGCTCGGCCCAGCGGGCGTTTGCCCGGCCCGTCTCTGAAGCCATGGTCACACGCCTGACTACACTTCCGGCCCATGCGCCGATTTCCGAACTGCCTGCGATCTTTGCCGCCGATCAGGTGGCCATCGTGGTCGAGGACGAACGTTTCCTCGGCTTGGTGGCGCGGGTCGATCTTTTAAACTTTTTGCTCCGGAGCGACCGTTGACCGAGCCCCTTCCTCCCCTGGCCTTCGATACTCGCACGATTCACGGCGGCCAAGAGCACGATCCGGCCACCGGCGCAGTAATGCCGCCGATCTACACGACCTCCACCTACGCCCAGCAGGCACCAGGGGTTCACAAGGGCTTCGAATATGCCCGCAGTCAGAACCCGACTCGCTTTGCCTTTGAGCGCGCGGTTGCCGATCTCGAGGGGGGCGCCGTCGGATTTGCCTTCGCTTCCGGCCTCGCGGCGATTTCTACCGTGCTAGAACTGCTGGAGGTTGGCGCCCACGTCATCGCCACCGATGATATTTATGGCGGCACCTGGAGACTGCTGGAACGGGTCCGCAAGCACAGTGCCGGACTCAACGTCAGTTTCGTCGACATGACCGACCCCGCCGCCATCGAAGCCGCGATCCGGCCCGAAACCAAGTTGATTTGGGTCGAAACCCCCACCAATCCGCTCCTAAAACTGGTCGATCTTGCGGCGGTTGGTCGTCTGGCTCGCCAGCATGGAATCATCGCCGTTGCCGACAACACCTTGGCGAGTTCGTGGGTGCAACGGCCCTTGGAGCATGGCTTTCATATCGTCGTCCATTCGGCCACCAAATATCTAAACGGCCATTCGGACATGGTGGGCGGCGTCGCCGTGGTGCATCGGGACGAGCCGGCCTTAGCCGAAAGGCTGAAGTTCCTGCAAAATGCCGTTGGCGCCATTCTTGGCCCGTTTGACAGCTTCCTGGCGCTGCGCGGCCTCAAGACCTTGGCACTGCGCCTGGAACGCCATTCGGCCAACGCCCAAGCCATCGCTGAATGGCTGGAACGCCACCCCAAGGTTCGGCGAGTGCGCTATCCTGGCCTCAAGAGCCATCCCCAGCACGCGCTGGCCCAACGGCAGATGGATGGCTTCGGCGGTATGGTCACAGTGGAGTTGGACACCGACCGGGCCGGGGCCGAGCGGGTGTTGGCAGCACTGCACTTATTCACCTTGGCCGAAAGTTTGGGTGGCGTCGAAAGCCTAATCGAACTGCCAGCCGCGATGACGCACGCCTCGATTCCAGCAGAACAGCGGCTGGCGTTGGGACTTTCCGATAGCCTCTTGCGGCTTTCGGTTGGCATCGAGAACCACCGCGACCTGATCGATGACCTCGAACGGGCCTTGCGCGTCCTCTAACGGTTTGTCCGAAAAGCTATTGATACCGGCGAGCCAATAATAATACATCGCCGGTATCATAGGAATCCATCGCGCCTTGATGATCACGGCTCGCCGGTATCAGCGAGTTGGAATGCAGACTTCCTCCTTACCCTGCTCCAAATAAAATGAGCGTTAACCTGGATTCCGAGCCGTGGGTTGGAGGCAGATGGTGAAGGATGCCATAAGCTCTCAATACAAACCGTGGCACATCCCAAAGTGGATGGCAGGAACCGGAGCGTGATAAAAGTAATCTCGATCTTGGTCGGTTTGGCAATCTTAGGATGTGCCAAACCGACCTTCGCGGACTCACCGGCCGTTGAGACGTTTCATGGGCCGAAAGGAGACTATTATCGGATTCCACCTGGGTATTTGTGGACGAATGAAAATTATAATTTCACCCTTCTAATCCCAGAAGGCGCCGAAGGGTGTACCGATAATGGAATCCTTAGCTCTCACGGCTTCGCCATTGGTCCAAGTGGGGTGCCCTGTCTAGATGTATTTAAACATCCGGCCGCCGGCATTTATGCTGGCTATACTATAGCGTACAGTGAGCCGGTTGGGAAACAGGCGCTTATTCAGGAGATATGTAAAAATAGAACGAATCGCCCGAAAAAGACGAATATCTGGGTTGGCGATTATCAATTTTATAGATGTTGGAGAGGTGCGGATCAACTGGATGCTAACAGCTGTTACATGGATTATTTTATATTGTCTGAGCCTAACCCAGGAATAGAGCTTAGTGTTTACATTTTTTGCCCCGAGACAGGCAATTGCCACCACTGGATTCGCAAATGGGAGAAACTTATCTTCAACAATCTTAGTATTCACTGGCCAGATGACGATGCTTCCGAAACGATCGGGAGCAAAGGCGATGGTAAGAACAAATAGGTATCCTTTCGTAAGCCACCTCCGCCGAGTCGGTTATGCAAAGAAACATGACGACGATTCCGAAGCAACCGGGGGGCAAACGTGACGCTCAGAGTAATCATACCGGCGAGCCTTGATACCGACACATCGCCGGTATCAAGGCTCGCCGGTATCACACCTTGCTGGTCCGGCGCTCGCTCGCCGATCGGGACGAGATGGCCTTGTTTTTGGTCTTCACGACCGGGCCGAGGTCGCAGGTCAACGATGGACCATCAAGGCCAGGTTTGAAGCCGCCAAAAAGGCTCGCCGGCATGAGCCCCGCGATTCGGCCGGTTGCGTTGGCGTCCGGGCCTGAAGATAAAGACTATACCGTGTTTAGGATTTATCTCATGCGCACCAACAGTGCGTCATCATGGAATATGATAACATAACGGCATCATTGCTATTTTGATAATATCAATGATTGTAGGTAATAAATTCATATGTATGTTATGTCTAAACTTATTTTCAGTTGGTTGACATTTATCGGCTGGTCATCCAATTATGGCCGGCAACCTACCCTAAAAAAATGTCGTTATGGCATCGTGATGTCGTTATGGTCAGGTGATTTGTATAAATAACTAGCATCCGTCAGACCATACCGCCGTTTCGATAGCTTAGAGAGACTCAAGTAATTTCATTGTCAACCCTGACCATGAAAGCGCCGCGCGTATCCTTACCGAAGGAGAGGTCATGAGACCAATAATTCAAAAGATAGCCCTAGGCATTGGCTTGGTGGCCATCGCGGGCTGCACTAACGTGTCGACCTACGAGCCCTACATTCAAAGCAATTTTGCCTATCCGAACAGCAACATCTACGACATGACGCCAACATCAGGCACCGCGTCCAAGACCTATTTCTTTGCAATCCCCTCCTTGACCGACGCCTATCTGACCGAGGCTGCAATCGCGGATGCCCTCAAGAAAGCCGGTGGTGACCGCAAGATATTGATCGATGGTGACTACCGAGCCGAACTCAAGATCTTCCCATTCCTTCCGATCTATACCGTCACGGCCGTCGTCACGGGCAATGCTGGAAAAGTGGAACTCGGGCGTCGCGACCTTGGCGGCAAGGTGGCCGTCAATGGCCAGCCGGTCAAACAGCAGCCTGTAACACAATAAAGACTAACCATCCAAGATCAAGGAATACGACCATGGCACTCTTCAGAGTGATGCTCGGCTTTACCACGATCCTATTGATGTCTGGCTGTGCCCAAACCTACACTTCCCGTTTTCTGCAATCCCAGTTTGCTTATCCGAACCATGATCTTACCCCGGATACCACCCATGGCCGCGTAGCGGTTGATATGTCAAAAACAACCTACTTCTACGCTGCTGCGGTCGTGAGCAAGGACGATTACGATGCCCTGGTGCTTCAGGCAAAAGAGAAGGCAAACGCTGATTTCCTGACCGATTTCATTCTCAAGACCGAGGTGACCAGCTACATACCGTTGCCGATCACGACGACGAAATATACCTTGGAGGCTTATGCCGCCAATACCACCGAAGGAGTCATAAAATTCAAGAACCAGATTCCGGGTATCGCGAAGTAGCAAAAACAATAAATTGGCCTCATGATGCCTTTTCTTGAGAATTGCCAAAATGATATGTCATCCAATTCATCGGCTTGTCATCACGTTTTGGTTGCTCGTCCTGGCCATTATGATCGCCGGAGGTGGCAACCTTGCCTACGCACAGGCAGAGTTGCCGCAACTCACACCCGATGCCGAGATTACGGCGACCTTCCAGTCGAACCAAAGGGACGTCGAGTTTTGCTTTCATCAGCCGGTCAAACACTGTTTCGGAAATGAAAGCGTAAAAAGTCTCGGTAATTCCAGCATTCTCAGAATAAAGGTTCCTGATCGGACCCTGTCGATATCGGTCTGTGCCGATGACTACATCGGCGCTACCTATCAGATATCGCCACCAATCAACAGTAACCTGATCAGGCTTGATGTCGGGGAACATGACTACGAAAAGGCTTGCCACAAGCGGAGAGCCGAAAGCCACAGCGGCCTGACGCTGCCGCCAGGCTATCGATCACGATCCGGGGTAAGGCTGGTCAGGGATGGCATAAATCCTGTCAGTTTCGTCAACGATGGCCTGAAGCGCTATGCGCTGGTGATCGGCAATGAGAATTACGAGAATTTAAAATCTCTGGCGGTGGCGCAAGCCGATTCCGATCTGATCGCCGAGACCTTACAAGGATTGGGTTTCAAGATTTTTCATGGCAAGGCCCTACATGACTTGACTCGAAGCGATTTCGAATGGGCCATCCGGAATTTCATTCAGGAAGCCGCCGATGGCGATATCGTCGTGTTTTATTATGCCGGCCATGGACGGTCGGCTACGAACCAGAATAACTACCTGTTTCCCAAGGATGCCCAGAGTGGCGACAATTATGCCGAGCTGATATCGGTCGATGGACTGAACACGGAGCTTTCGGCTGGCCGCAAACGGCTGGTTCTGATCTTCCTCGATGCCTGCCGGTCTTTGGAACCGCCGGAAGGGCGGGCGGGAGAGGCGATTCCGGGGGCCGGAGCGGGAAGGAATCCGCCCAGGGACACGGCCATTATTTATGCCGCCAAACACGGGAAATATGCTGACGACTGTGTGGACTACAACCATTGTACCCATAGTCCGTTCGCCGAAGCCTTGTCCGAGATATTGAACGGCCCCGAGATTCAGATAAACGACCTGTTTCCAGAATTGAATAACAGGGTGGTGGAACGAACCAACGATCGGCAGGAACCGGATTTTTCCGGGTCGCTGCATGGCAACTATCACTTCATCATCAACCCCCACTCCTGAAAGCGCCCGCCATGATCGCCTGGCTCCCCGATCGACGAACCGCTGGTCTGCTGCTCCTGCTAACCGGGTTGGTCTGGTTTTCCGGTCTGCTTCAGCCGGTCCAACTGCTCGAGGGCTGGTTTGCCGATCTGCGGACCCAGCTGATGGCACCCACCACCAGTGGTCTGTCGCCGGTGGTGGTGGTCCGGATCACCGACCGGTCGCTGGCAGAATTCCCTTATCGGTCGCCGGTCGATCGCGGCTTTGTCGCAACTCTGGTGACGGCGCTCGGGGCCGCCAGACCGCGGGCGATCGGGCTGGACCTGCTGATGGATCGGCCGACCGAAGCGGCCAAGGACGCGCAACTGGAGCAGGCGCTGAACCGGATCGGGGTGCCGGTGGTTCTTGCGAAGCGCGAGGATAGCTCATCCCCGGCCGTCGACTTCCTTGCCGGCTTCCTCGGCGGTATCACCAATCCTCTGGTCGAACAGGCGGCGACCAATTTTGTCGGCGATGACGATGATGTTGTCCGCCGTGCCGATCTCCGATCCTACGGCCATCCGGTTTTTGCGGCCCGCCTGGCCGAATTGGGCGGGGGCACGCTGCCCGCCGACCGGACCGTGCCGATCGCCTGGCGGAATCCGGCCGGCAATGGCGGCGTCGAAACCTGGAACGCGGAGGAGATACTGACCGCCGACGGGCAACTGAACCCAGCGGCCCGGCAGGGCTTCAAGGGAAAGGTCGTCCTCATCGGATTGGAGCTTTCGGGTGAAGGCCGATACCTCACGCCCTTCACTCGGTTCTCGGGCTCCGTCAATCAGCGGTTGGCCGCAGTGCAACTTCAGGCCCGGATCGCTGACCAATTGCTCGAAGGGCGCCACCTGACCACGCTACCGCTGCTGGTAGAGCTTGCCATCGTTCTCGCGGCGATCGGGATCGGGATCGGGATCGGACGGGGGTCCGGGAGTGTCGGAGGGCGGGTTCTGGTCCTGGCGGTGGCGGCGGTCGGACTGGGGTGGGTGGCGCTCTCGTGCGGGCTCTATACCCTGGGCTTTGAAGTGCCGCTGGTGAAACCAGGCCTCGGGCTCGTTCTCGGCGCGACCATCGAAGCCGCCTGGAAGTGGGTCGGCATCTATCGGTACATCTTCATTTATTTTCCGCCCAAGGTGGTGAAGAAGATCAGCGACAGTCGGGACGCCTCGAAACTCGGCATCGAAAAGCGCAAGATTACCATCCTGTTCACCGATATCGCCGACTTCACGGCCTTCGCCGAGCGCAGCGAACCGAACGCCCTGGCGACGGCGCTCAACGCCTACTTCGACACCGTCGTCGGGATCATCCATAAGCACGACGGAACGATCGACAAGTTCATCGGCGACGCCGTCATGGCCTTCTGGAATGCGCCCCAAGACCAGCCAGACCATGCCGAAGCCGCCCTCAACTGCGCCCGCGCGCTTTCGAAACTCGGGCCGCAGCATTCCGGCCTGGGCACGACCCGGATCGGGGTCCATACTGGCACCGCGTGGGTGGGGGGGTTCGGTGGGGGTGGGCGTTTCGCCTATACCGCGATCGGCGACGCGGTCAACACCGCCGCCCGCCTGGAAGGCGCCAACAAGACATTCGGCACGACGGTCCTGGTGAGCAAGGACTGCGTCGACCTCGCCGAGGCCAGCAATTCGGTGCGCCCGGTCGCTAGGCTGCTGCTCAAGGGCAAGGGCACACCGATCCCGGTGTTCACGCCGCTGGATGAGCAGAGCGGGCCATGGGTCCAGGACTACCGGAAGGCCTATCAGATCCTTGTCGAGAAAGGAATCGGCGACGCGGCCATGAAAGCCTGGAGCGAGCTTCGGGAGAAGCATCGCGAGGATCCGCTGGTCCGCTTTCATGTGGAACGCCTGAAAGAGGGTTCGTATCCAAGCCCGGAGGGGGCTACCCCCGACACCATCATCATGGGGCACAAATGAAAGCGACAGCTGGGTGGGTTGCGGTTGTCCTGGCGTTGGCGGCCGGTCCGGTGGCGGCCGACGTGGTGGTGGTCGAAGCCAAGAACGCGCCGACCTATCGCCCCGGCACGATCCTTGCGGGCGGCACGATCGTGACCCTGAAGACTGGTGCCCACCTGACGGTGATCGATCAGAGCAACCGCGGCTGGACGATCACCGGCCCCTGGCAGGCACCGGTCGGTGACCCCGGCGGCGGACCTTGGCTGGAAAAGATCGCGGAAATTCTGTTGAGCGGCCGGCGGGATCTTCCGGATACCAGCCGAGGCGGCGGCGATCACCCTGAGGGCCCGGCGCTGCTCGACGTGGGGCTTTCCGGAACGCGATGCGCCGCGCCCGGCGGGTCGCCTGGGTTCTGGCGACCCGCCGCCAAGGCCGATGCCGCGTTCGTCCTGGTCGATCTCGATACTAATGGGAGGGTGAGAGGCCTTTGGCCGGCCGGAGCGGAAAGCTTGGCTTGGCCGGCCGACTTGGCCGTGAGCTTCGAGCACGAGTATCAAATCCTGAGTGTCGACGGTGGCATTGACTCTCGATTTCGGCTCCGCGAAGACCCTGGAACCGGCGACATCACGCCGGCCGCCGCCGCCGGACTTCACGACCGGGGATGCCTGATCCAGGCCGTGACGACGGTGAAGACGCTGGCGAAACGCGGGGGCGAAGGGCCGCACTGAGCTGGACCCCGATTTCTGGACAGCTGGCGAAGAGAGAACCCCGCTCCTAATACATGGCAAGGCCAACTCCGACCGCATCATGGGGCGGCCCGCCGGCAACGGCGCGGTGCCGACCCCGAAAAGAACCATGAGCCCGGACAAAGGCACGGGTGGGATAACGGCGGCAAAATTACAAGGGCTTGCGATCCGGTACGGATGCAAGGGGGCCAGCCCCCTGCACCCCCGCCAAGGGTCGCGGACCCTTGGAACCCGCGAAAAGAGCTTGACAGCAGCACCCCGAACTAAAGAACCAATGGCCTTGGACGTTGACATGTCTGCGGCGCCCTCAGACGCCGGGCGGGCGCATCCGCGCCCTTGGCTTCGCGCCATGGGGCGCGCGGCGGCGGTCGCCGCCGATACCAACGGCACGGATCATTGTCTAGGGCCGTTGGTATAACATATTTCCGACCTATCACAGCGATCAGATGGGTGATGCACTATGAGCACATAACACCTTTAAAATGATTGAGGTTGTAAAGTATGCCACTAAAGACGGTTCACGCGAGTTTACAGCAGACGATGATTGGCACGTTGCGCGTCGCAATGTGTTCATAGACAGGATCACGCACGGATGATGCGACATGAACATTTTTGATTTGGACGCAGTTGTCATTGAAGACTACCAGCATTTTGCGAGATCGTTCGCCAAGGTGCGGGCACCAGACATCGTCAATCGTCTTGACGACCTCTATGCAGACCGCCGCTTCTGGCCGGAATCGCTCATTCAGATTAATCCACACTTCAAACCCGGCGGCTCGATCGCTGAATTTGTTCGCAGGGGTGAACTGTCGAAAGAGTGTGCCGATATTTTTATAGATCATAATTCGCCGACGCATGAGAACGACAAAACAATAAAGCTCCACCTCCATCAGAAGCAGGCACTTGGAGCAGCCCTACAAGGCCAAAGTTTTGTGGTCACCACAGGTACGGGGTCTGGAAAATCTTTATGCTATTTCATCCCGATTATCGATGCGGCATTAAAGGCACGAAAGAGGGGAGAGCCGAAGCGTACAAGGGCTATCGTCATCTATCCAATGAATGCTCTGGCCAATAGTCAACGTGAGGAATTGAAAAAATTTCTAGGCAGTGAGTCAAGCAGCCGTGCGGTCAGTTTTGATCGATACACCGGACAAGAGACCAAAGCCGAACGCGAGGCGATCGCACGAAATCCTCCCGATATCTTGCTGACCAATTTTATGATGCTTGAACTGCTGATGACACGGCAGGATGACATCGACCGTGAGGTCATCAGGAATTGCGAAGGACTGTCGTTTCTTGTCCTTGATGAATTGCACACATACCGGGGGCGACAAGGTGCCGACGTGGCGATGTTGGTGCGCCGCGTGCGGGAGCGCCTGGTGGCACCGGACACGGTTCTGCAATGCATCGGAACATCGGCCACGATGGCGAGCAATGATCCCGACAAAGACCGACCGAGGCCTACGGGAGGCAGAGACACAGAAAATCGGATTGGGCTGTCAACGGTGGTCGCGGAGGTCGCGTCAACCCTTTTTGCCACATCCATCACCGCCGATGGCGTCATTCGCGAGACCCTGGAGCGGGCAACCGACCGATACCGCACGGTCGAACAGGTTCGTCCTCAGCTTGCAGCGTGTGTCGCCGAGTCAGCGCAACGGGCGTTCGGCGGCCGTCTTGCGAATTCCGACATCGCCAACCATCCGCTCGCGATCTGGATCGAAACGATCTTGGGCTTGTCGGCCTGTTCCGACGGTACCTGGGAGCGGGCAAAACCAATGACCCTGGAAGCGGCTGCGCAACGGCTTGAACAGGATGCCGACTGTACCTTTGATCTGGCAAAGCAGGCGATCCAGAATTGCTTGTTGGCCGCCAGCCAGAGTGAAAGAACACGGACGGGGCAGGGCGGCAATCGACCCTTCTTCGCGTTCAAACTCCACCAATTCATCAGTGGCGCTGGTCGGTTGTATGGAACCATTGAGGCCTCTGGTGTCCGCAGGTTGGATTTTGACGGGCAGCAATTTGCTCCTGGATGCGAAGAGAGCGAGGTCAAGAAGCGGCTCTATGCCTTCCATTTTTGCCGCAACTGCGGGCAGGAGTTCCATCCGGTCAAGCTCCGAAGCGAGTCCGGGACGATGATCGCGCTGGCGCGCGACATTGAGGATGTCCCGCCCGCCGAAGAGAATGATGAGGATGGCGACGGGGACCGCTTCGGCTTTCTGATGCCGGAACCGAGCGATGCCGAGTTTCGGTTCGAAGGCAAACCAGAGGATTACCCAGAATCGTGGCAGGAAACCACTAAGTCCGGCGCGGTGCGTCTCAAGTCGACGTACCGCAAGCACCAGGCGGAGCGGCACCTGATCAGTCCGGCCGGAGGAGTCATACCGGCGAGCTATAACGATGACACACTGCCGGTATCGGGCCGCGACGACGGCCCCGCGCGCCCATGCGCGCGAAGCCAAGGGCGCGGATGCGCCCGCCCGGCGTCTGAGGGCAGCCTTGA
>Ga0302266_10000439_pt1 | contig 42286 bp, 40 predicted proteins | sample III_Bog_E1_2_FD_194559 | JGI IMG/M metagenome (GOLD analysis project Ga0302266, IMG submission 194559) | Peat permafrost microbial communities from Stordalen Mire near Abisko, Sweden - III_Bog_E1_2 | ecosystem: Environmental > Terrestrial > Soil > Wetlands > Peat | place: Sweden: Abisko...
CGAAGCTGGCTGCCCGATCGATGGTCAGCAATAAAGGTGGAAAGATCATCAACATTGGCAGTATGTACTCGTTCTTTGGATCGGGGCTCGTTCCGTCTTATAGCGCAGCGAAAGGAGCGATCGTCCAACTGACCAAGTCCATGGCCATTGAACTCGCTCCGCACAACATTCAAGTCAACGCAATTGCGCCGGGGTGGATTGAAACAGACATGACGGCACCCGTACGTACCATGCCCATGAACGATGAAATTCTTGCGCGGACTCCCGCCGGTCGATGGGGCCAACCGGAGGAACTTGCCGGGACGGCTGTGTTCCTGGCCTCGCGGGCCTCGGACTTCGTGACCGGCACTACGATTCGTGTCGATGGCGGTTATGCGATTCGATGAGATTATTCCGGCGGTGCGGCTTGCAGGCCGTCGCCGGGAGCTAGGGGAAGGTGAGCGGCTCCGTCGAGCAGGACGCGTTCTTGCAGGGAAAATGTCTTGCTGTACTGTTCCGAGTTGATGAGTTGGTCGCGCTGGTCGGGCGTCAGGTTGCGCATGCTGCGGATCGCCTGGTTGACGGCTTGGCGGCGGTTGGGCGGCAATCGCTTGAACTGCTCAAAGAGCTGGCGCGCCCGCTGCTTTTGATCGGGGGTCAGGTGCTCCCAGGTTTCCATGCGGCTGAGCACGCGTTCCTGCTGCTGCGGCGGCAGGCTAGAAAAATGCTGCAACCTCTTTAACAGCCGGATTTGTTGCTGCGGGGGCAGCTTGCGGAACTGCGGGTCGCTTTCTAGCGCGCGGCGCTGCTGCGCCGGCGACATATCTTTGTAGCGGCGCAGCCAGTTTCCGGCATGGCCGGGCTGGTTCTGCGGCGGATGGGCTTGATTGGGGCGGCTGGGGCTGGGAGCCGGTTCTTTCTGGAAATGGTGCCACTGGCCGTCGGCAGGTTGCGATTGCTGCTGCTGCGGCGGCGGCGCGGCATGCTGAGACTGGGGCTGGGCGAACGCCGGGGTCAGCAGCAGAAGCGCTGCCAGATGGCTGGCGATTTTTTCCCGGCGCAACATTAGTTCGATTTCCGTTCCTTGAGTCTTAATCCTGCTTAAGTCTTAACTGCAGCCTTCAGCGGTCCTGCCCAGCCCCTAAAGGGGCCTTTGATTTCAGAGAACTTGCGGCGTCGCTAAAGCGATGCCCTGATACGAGACTTGAGTTCTTCAGCAAACTGTAAAGCCGCGTCCCTTCAAAGCTAACGTCAGAACCCGAGTTCTTCCGCAAGCTCAATCGGCAGATTGCGAATCTCCCTGATTCGCGGTGACGTCGTCCTGCACTTGCAGTTGGTCGAGCACATCGAAATCGGCGTACAACTCGTCGTTCTTTTCGAGCGCCTGCAAATCGCCGACGGCGGTTCCCGGCTCCACGGGCAGACCGAGAGACGGAGCCGTGGTTGCGATGGTGCCGGTCTCGACAAAGTACGACTTGTTGACCACGCCGACGGTCAGCGCTCCGGCAAATACTACCGCAGCGAAAGACATGGCCCACGCTGGACGCCGCAGCCAACTCCATGCTGCGACGGGACGCGCCATTTCTTCGCGGAGGCGCGCTTGCAGGCGGGTGTCGAAATACGGCGACGGCTCGGGTGTTTGCCACTCATCGAGCAGCGCCATGGTTTTCTGCAGCTCGCTTAAACGAGCGGCACAGTCGGCGCACGATGCGATGTGTTGCGTTGCCGCCGGCGGCGAAGCTTCCATGCCCGCGGCCAGATCCGGCAGCAGTTCGTGAATTTGATTGCAGTTCATAGCTTCCTCTACTTCCCCGAAACGAACACTTTCAACTGTTCGCGCAGCGTTTCGTAGGCGCGGAACAGCAACGACTTGGTAGCGGATTCGCTCAACTTCAGAGCTCCCGCTATCTCCTTGTAATCCATTTGCTGATACTTGTGCATGATGACGGCCATGCGCTGGCGCTCGGGCAGCGCGTTGACCACGCTGCGGATGGCGGCCAGCCGCTCCCGCTTTAATATCTGCTCTTCGGCGCTGAGCGAATCGTCGGCCAAGTCGGGCGTGGTGCCGGTTTCCTTGTCTGGCTCATCGAGGCGCAGCGTGTTTTCCGGACGCTCGTGGCGCGTATCGCGCGCGTGGTTCACGGCTAAGTTGGTCGCAATGCGATAGAGCCAGGTGGTGAACTTGGCGCTCGGCTCGTAGGTGGTGCGCGAGCGGTAAACGCGCAAAAAAACTTCCTGCGCCAGTTCCTCGGCGGTCGACGGATTGCGGCACATGCGATGCATGAACCCGACCATCGGCCGGCGATATTTCTGTACCAGGTACGCGAAGGCGGATTCGTCGCCCGTCTTCACCCGCAGCATTACGTCGGCATCGGAGATGGCACCGGATGAACTGGTGTCGCGCGGGGAGGAGGACGCTCCAGCAAAATTCAGCAGTCCCCGGTCCAGCACTCCGCCGTCCATGGCCACGCTGCTCACATTGATAGAAACCCCGTCCTGGGGATAAAGTTGCGCATCTTCCGAAGCGCGCGGGCCTGCGGAAGTGCCTTCCCGTGAATCAGTTACGGACCGAGGATCGGGGATGTCGGAGGCGGCCATGAAGGGGCGATGGAAAGAGGCTACCGGGAGCGGCGCGGGCGGTCAAGAGGGTGGGTGAATGACGGAAGGGCTGCTCTTCGGGCATCGCGAGATGTTTGGTGGGCGCAGTAGGATTTGAACCTACGACTTCCACCGTGTGAGGATGGCACTCTACCGCTGAGTTATGCGCCCACTGCCTGCGGTTTTGTCATTGTAACAAATCGCGCAGGCCCCTTCTCAAATGTCTGTCACGGCATCGACGTATTGGCGGGGAGTTACGATCTGCGTGTCGGCCCAGTTCGCGGGGAAGTCCTTCCGATTGCCGGTAATAAGGTAATGAGCATGCGCGGCTTGAGCGCACTCGATAAAAATGTCGTCATCGGGATCGGAACAAGCATGAACCCGTCCGAGAGGCTTTACCCAACGTCCGTTTTTCCGAATGGTACGAAGAGTGTGCTCGATGGTGGCTTCGGTATGGTTAAACTTTGGACGCCGAACGACTTCTTCGTATTCGGCATAAACATCGCCGCTCACGCAAAGTTGCGCCGCAGTTCCTGCGATTGTCATTAGAAAAATCCTGGCGGGCAGGCCCTGTGGCTGAAGCAAAGCAGAAATCAGGATATTCGTGTCGAGGACGACGCGAATCATTGCTCCGATGGCCGACGTTCACGGCGAGCCTTCCGAGCCGCCGCGATCTCCTCGTCGATTTCTTCCATGGAAAGTTGATCCAGACCCTGTTCTTGCGCGGCTTTCCAAGACTCCTGGAGCCATTCTGGAGCGGAAGGTGGCGTCGTGACACGTATGGTGATCTCGTCGTGCAGGGCAATCGAGCGCCCCAGCAGGCTTTCGAGGGCCGTCTTCTGGTCCGGCGACAGATCTTTGGCCTTGTGAGTCATACTTGTACCGACACTCAACCTTGCTACAGGCTAGTTTAGGGTGTCTGATTCGCGTTGTCACGCGGAATTGCTGGGTACGGACATCCCGTTGCGCCGGTGGATGTACTGGCTACTCACCGAGGTCCGGGCGCTCGGTCACCGGCGCGTGTGGAACGAATCGATGGTTTGGGGAGGGGTTTGGCGAGGGTTTGGCGAGCTAGGATGTTCTTATGACGAGATCGTTCACAGGCTGCATAGTCTTGCTTCTCAGCCTCCGGATCGCTTTGCCCGTTGCGTGGGGTCAGCAGGACCCCGGCCCGCGGAAAGGCGCGCCCGGAGGCGGTGGGCCTTATCTCACGCTTACTCCTAACGAATTGTCTCTGTTCAGCCATGCTTTTCTTCGGTTCGGGAAGCAGGTTTCGGTTTCGGGGACGATTGAAAAAGGCAAGGGGCTGGGACCGACGTTTAACGGGAACAGTTGCGCGATGTGTCATGCGCAGCCTACGGCGGGAGGAAGCAGCACGGGGCCGACCAACCCCGAGGAGCCGCATGCGAATCCGCAGGTGGCTTTGGCCACGCTGGATGGAGCCACCAACTCGGTTCCTTCGTTCATCACCGCCAGCGGGCCGGTGCGGGTGGCTAGGTTCGTGCGCAAGGCGGATGGGTCGGCAGATCGATCGGCAGATGGTGCGCTTGATGGCGAGGTGCATGGCTTGTATACGATTGCCGGCCGCAAAGATGCGAAAGGGTGCGTGTTGAAGCAGCCGGATTTTGCGCGGCAGATGGCAGAGAATAATGTTGTGTTCCGCATTCCGACTCCTCTGTTCGGGTTGGGGCTGGTCGAGAACACTCCGGATGCGGCGTTGCGGGCCAACTTGGACGCTACGGATGCGGCGCGGTCGAAGCTCGGCATCGGCGGCGCTTTCAATCTCAGCGGCGGCGATGGCACGATCATGCGTTTTGGCTGGAAGGCCCATAGCAAATCGCTGCTCATGTTTGCCGGCGAGGCTCTCAGCGTGGAGGAGGGCGTGTCGAACGAAGTCTTCCCCAATAAACGCGAGGCGGTGGAGGGATGCGTTTTTAATCCGTTGCCGGAAGATTCCAGCGAACTGGCGAACCCGGCATCGCAGGGAGCGAATGCCGGCGCGACCGTGGGAACTGTTTCCGAGATGTCGTCGGATGCGGTCAATTTCGCGGCGTTTGTGCGGCTGCTGGCGCCTCCGAAGCCCGCGCCGCGAACGCCTTCGGCCGAGAATGGAGCGAAGTTGTTTCATCAGGCGGGCTGCGATCTGTGCCACTCCCCGGCGTTGACCACCTCGGCTTCGACTTACGGCAGTTTGAGCGGAGTCACTTACCATCCGTATTCGGACTTCGCGCTGCATCATATGGGGTCGGGTCTGGCGGATGGGATTGTGCAAGGTTCGGCGGGAGCGGATCAGTTCCGCACCGCTCCGTTGTGGGGTGTTGGGCAGCGGCTGTTTTTTCTGCATGACGGGCGGACGCCGGACTTGCTGGAAGCGATTAAGCACCACAGCTCGAGCGGCTCGGAAGCGGACGCCGTGATTCGCAACTTGAAATTGCTCAGCCCGTCGCAGATTCAGGATCTGCTGAATTTTCTGCGGTCGCTCTAGGGAAACTCTGATTCAGTGTCGGCAGAAAGCATAAGCCACAGGGGGCACGGGGGTGCACGGAGGAAGCCGGGACTTAATCGGAGTTTCCCTAGCCTTACGGCCAGGGTGCGGGTTGCGGAAAGGACGATGCCGCACTAGAATCCTTTCTCCGTCGCTAGCCGTTTTCTCTCGCTAGCTATTCGTTCGACAATTGGAGGCACTATGAAATTGAGAACAAGCGTATTGCTGCTCGTTACGCTCTTGATCGGGGCAACGATGTGCTTCGCCGCCGACCCCAACCTTGGAACCTGGAAGCTCAACGAAGGCAAGTCGAAGATCGCGGCCGGGCTCCCGAAGAACACTACCGTTACTTATGACGCCGCTGGCGATGGCATCAAAGCCACGGTGGAAGGCGTTGACGGTCAAGGAAAACCCACGCACAACGAGTGGACCGGCAAGTACGATGGCAAAGACTATCCGGTCACAGGCGACTCGAGTTCCGATACGCGGTCGCTCAAGAAGATCAACGACCGTACGCTGGAGCTGACCGCCAAGAAGGACGGCAAGGTTACGATTACCGGCCGGATCGTTGTCGCGGCCGACGGCAAGAGCCGCACGCTGACGGCGAACTGGACCGACGCGATGGGCAAGAAAGCGAAGAGCGTTGCCGTTTACGACAAGCAGTAGACGCTTCGCGCACTGTGGGCTTCGGGCTGCGAGCCAACACGGCGCTGCGTGCCGCGGCTCGCGGCTCGGAGCCAGACTTGCGGACTCTATTGTTCCGCGGCGAAGGCACCTTCCCGATTCGCTTCCTTCTTCACTTCCCCGTTCATTTGCCTCTGAAATGCTAAGATTTCCGGCATGCCACTGCGCAGCAAGACTAAGAAGGTGACGCACGCGGCGGGGAAGCCCGCAACGGGAAGAGTGCGCGGGCGCAACGGCGAACCGCGCGCTGCCACCGAACTGGTCATCATTACCGGCATGAGCGGGTCGGGGAAGGCTTCGGCGCTGAAGGCCTTCGAGGATCTTGGCTACTACTGTGTGGACAACTTGCCGGTGGAGCTGATTCCGCGGTTTGCTGAGCTGGCGCTGCAGTCGGGAGAGATTCCGCGCACGGCGCTGGTGGTGGATGTGCGCGAGGGGGCGCAACTGGAGAAGCTGCCGGCGATTTTGAAGTCGGTAAAGCGCGCAATTCCGACGCGGGTGATTTATCTGGAAGCAAGCGATGCGGCGTTGTTGCGGCGATTCAGCGAGACACGGCGACCGCATCCACTGGGGACGGGCACAACCGTGCGAGCGTCTCTGGGCGCCGAGCGCCGGCATCTGCGGGCCATTCGCAAGCTGGCCGATCTGGTGATCGACACTTCTAAATTCAACGTTCACGAGTTGCGGGCGCATTTGACCGACCGCTTCAAACAGCAGTCGGGAACGCAGCAGACGATTCTGGTTTCGTGCGTGAGTTTTGGATACAAACACGGCTTGCCGGACGACGCCGACCTGGTGTTCGATGTGCGCTTTCTGCCCAATCCGCATTTTGTGCCGGAGTTCCGAGCGCTGACGGGGCGTGATCCGCGGGTCGCGAAATACATCCGTTCGTTTCCGCAGACGCAGGAGTTCATCAACCGCATCTCCGAGCTGCTGATCTACCTGCTGCCGCACTACATTCGCGAGGGCAAAAGCTACCTGACGATCAGCTTCGGATGCACGGGCGGGCAGCACCGCTCGGTGATGATCGCCGAGGATGTGAACAAGCGACTGCGGAAAGCGGGATACAAGGTGAAGGTCGTGCATCGGGACAGCCCGAGGTAAGCCTACGGCAGAAATCGCATGTAGAATTGAGCCTTACACGCATGGCAACCTCCACCGTGGCGGACCCAAACCTCGCAGGAAATCCGGCCGGTACCTCGGCAGCAGCTTCCGCGAACCCTCGTCCGCTGATTCGCCTGCTGCGTTATGTCTTGCCTTACTGGTGGCAGTTTCTAGCGTCGGTTTTGCTGATGGCGCTGGTAGGGTTACTGGACGCCGGGCGGTTGCTGCTCATCGGGCCAATTTTCGATCGCGTGCTGAATCCCGGCTCCCAGGGAAGAACCATTCAGCTGTTCAAGCTGCCTTACACCGAGCGCTTCCTGAATCTCCAACAGTTGGTCCCGTCGCACTTCCAAAATCCGTGGACGGTGGTAGCATTCGCGCTGGTCGCGGCGACGGTGTTGAAGGGGATCTTCGACTACATCGGGACCTATCTGGTGAACTACGCGGGCTTTGGCATGATTACCGATCTGCGGGACGATTTGTATAACGCCATCCTGCGCAGTTCGTCGGCGTTTTTCGTGAAGCACACGACGGGCACTTTGCTTTCGACCATCGTCAGCGATGTCGAGAAGGTGCAATTCGCGATGTCGAGCGTGCTATCGGAATTTCTGCAACAGTTTTTTACATTCATATTTACAGCAGCGGTGGTGGTTCTGCTGGGAGGGAAGCTGGCGTGGGTGCTGCTGCTGTTTGTCCCGGTAATTTTGTATTCGTCGAGAAAGATCGGACGGCAGGTGCGGAGCACGACGCGGGGCGGGCAGGACAAGCTGGCTGAAATCCAGAACATTCTGCACGAAACGATTACGGGCAACCGCATCGTGAAGGCGTTTGGGATGGAGCGGTGGGAAATTGAGCGCTTCCGCGCGGCCGCGCGGCGGTTGTTTCGCGCCAACCTGCGGCTGGTGGCGGCATTTGCGATTAGCTCGCCGCTTATGGACATTCTCGGTTCGATTGCCATCGCACTGCTGTTGCTGATGGGCCGGGACGCGATCAATAAGCACCTATTTACGGCGGGAACGTTTCTGGCCTTCATCGTTGCGGTGTTCAAGCTCTACGACCCGGTGCGCAAGTTTGCCATGTTCAACAATAATTTTCAGCAGGCGGTCGGCGCGTCGTCGGAGATCTTCCGCTTCATGGATGTTGAAGACGAAGTGCGCGAAAAGCCGGGCGCGAAGCGCATGGGGAAATTTACGCGGGCGATCCGGTTTGCGAACGTGTCTTTCTCCTATTCCAGTGAAAACGCCGGGGAGTCGCCGCTGGTGCTGCACGACATCAATCTGAATGTAAAGGCGGGCGAGGTGCTGGCGGTGGTGGGATCGAGCGGCGCGGGCAAGAGCACGCTGGTGCATTTGATTCCGCGGTTCTTCGACGTCAGCGGCGGGCAGATTCTGATTGACGACTACGATGTCCGCGATGTGACGCTCGATTCGCTGCGCTCGCAGATCGGCATTGTCACGCAGGAGACGGTGCTGTTCAACGACACGGTGCGGAACAATATCGCCTACGGGCAGCCGCATGTTTCGCAGAACCAGGTAGAAGAAGCGGCGCGGGCGGCGCGGGCGCATGAATTCATTGGCGGACTTACGGAGGGTTATAACACGATGATCGGCGAGCGCGGCGTGCGGCTTTCGGGCGGCGAGCGGCAGCGCATCGCCATTGCGCGGGCGCTGCTGAAGAATGCTCCGATTCTGATTCTTGACGAGGCGACTTCGGCGCTGGATAGCGAATCGGAGTCGCTGGTGCAGGCGGCACTGCAAAATCTTATGAGTGGGCGTACTGTGTTTGTAATCGCGCACCGGCTCTCGACGGTGCGCCGCGCGGACCGCATCGTGGTGCTCGACAATGGCACGATCAGCGATATCGGCGCTCATGAAGAGCTGATGCAAAGAGCGGGTACGTATCGCCGGCTGTACGAATTGCAGTTTGCGGAAGCGTAAGAAAGAAGGTTTCAAAGTTTCAAGGTTGCAAGGTTTCAGCGTAGTGCAAGCTAGATTGCAGCGGCTTGGACCGAACGCCGAGTTCTTCACCTTGAAACCTTGAAACTCTGCAACCTTGAAACCTGGGATATTTATGACACTTCGCTCCATGACGGGTTTTGCGCAGGTCAAAGGGCAGGTCCATGCGCAGATGGCGTTCGCGTTGTCGTTGAAATCGGTGAATCACCGTTTTCTGGATCTTCACTTCCGGCTGCCTTCCGATACCGATTCGCTGGAGATGAAGCTGCGGCGGATTCTAAAAGAGAAACTCGCTCGCGGCCACGTGGAAGTGATCTTGAGTCTGGATCGGTCGGGCACGAACGGAGTCGCGCTCAACCGGCAACTGATTGCCGCCTACGTGCAGGCGTTCCGCGCGGCGGCCGATGAATTTGGAGTCGAAGGCGAGCCCGACCTGAACGTGGTTCTGCGGATGCCGGGCGCGATGGATGCGAGCGCGGAGAGATCGGGCGATGAATTGGAGACCGCGGTGATGGCGCGAGTGGAAGAAGCGCTCCTGCGGCTCAATGAGATGCGCGAACAAGAAGGCCGCAGCATCGACACGGAACTGCGCGCGCGCATGACGAGTCTGGAAAAGGCGGCGGCCGGAGTGGAAGTCCATCGCGGCACCATTCTGCGGAGCTATTCGGAGCGACTGCAGTCGCGCATGCAGGAATTGCTGGGCGCGCAGGTGGAGAAGGAACGAATCATGCAGGAAGTCGCCGTGCTGGTCGATCGCAGCGACATTCAGGAGGAACTGGTCCGGCTGAAAGCGCACGTGAAGCATTTCTTCGGCTTGCTCGACCAGGGCGGCGAGGTGGGCAAGAAGCTGGATTTTCTGCTGCAAGAAATGAACCGCGAAGCCAATACGCTGCTGTCAAAAACCTCGGGCCTGGCGGGCGAAGCATTGAAGATTACCGAGATGGGATTGCTGATGAAGTCGGAGATCGAAAAATCGCGCGAGCAGGTGCAGAATCTGGAATGAGCGTTTTTAGATGAGCATTGTTTACATTGTTTCCGCGCCCTCGGGTTCGGGGAAATCCACGTTGGTAAATGAACTGTTCAAGATGGTTCGCAACCTGGACTTCTCGATCTCATACACCACGCGCCCGCCGCGGGGCAGCGAGCAGAACGGCAAGGAATATTTTTTCGTCTCCCGGCCGGAATTCGAAGGCATGATCGCATCGGGCGAGTTTCTGGAGTACGCCGAAGTTTTTGGAAACTACTACGGCACGGCGCGGCGCTTTCTGCGCGAAGCGGAAAACCGAAGTAACGACCTGCTGCTGGACATCGATGTGCAGGGAGCGAGTAAGATCAAGGAGAAGATCCCGGAAGCGGTCAGCATCTTCATTCTGCCGCCTGACCGGGAAAAGCTGGAATGGCGGTTGCGGACACGGGGCCTGGATTCGGAGGACGTGATCCGGCGGCGGTTGGACACAGCGCGACGAGAGATTGAGAACTACTCAAAATACGACTATGTATTAGTCAACAACGTGCTGGAACAATCGGCCGACCAACTGCGGGACATAGTACTTGCGGTACGCTTGCAGCGCAGCGGGGCCGAGATTTCCGGCGACGACAAGCGGCGAGTGGAAGCGGCGCAAGCTTGCCGGTTGGAACAGGCGCGCGAGTGGGTGCAGCCAATCTTGGCTTCGTTTAACTTGCAGATGGTAAAGGGAACATAAAGTTCGGGGAGAAAACATGAAGCTGGTAGAGGGGTTCGACAGCAATTACCGTTACATTCTGGTGGCGGCGCGGCGGGCACGGCAACTGCAAGGCGGCGCGCCTCCGGTCATCGATACTGGATCGCGCAAGCCCTGCCGCATTGCTCAGGATGAGATCAAAGCGGGCCGGGTGAAATGGCTGATTCCGGAAATTCCGAAATTGCCGGTGGAAGCCGCGAGCGAGAGTCTGAACAAAGTGTTCGCGGAAGACGCGTAGACAGTAAGGCCTGTCCAATGAGATAGGGCCATCCTCCTCCTATGAAAATTGCACTGGGCGTGTCGGGAGGGATTGCAGCCTATAAGGCGGCGGAGATCGTGCGCCTGCTGCAAGACCGCGGCATTCGCGTGCAAGTCGTGATGACGCGCGCGGCGCAGGAGTTTGTTCGTTCTCTTACCTTCGCGGCGCTCTCCGGAGAAAAAGTCATTACCGACCTGTTCGGGTCGAGTTCCGAAGACGCGCAGGCCAACGTCGAGTCGGCGATCGAGCACATTGCGATTGCGCAGGCGATCGACGCGCTCGTGGTGGTTCCGGCAACAGCCGATGTGCTGGCCAAGTTTGCGCAGGGGATTGCCAACGACTTCCTCAGCACTCTTTATCTTGCTACGACCGCTCCGGTGGTTGTCGCTCCCGCGATGAACGTCAATATGTGGAATCACGCGGCCACCCAGTCGAATGTGGGAATCCTGCGGAAGCGCGGCGTTCGCATTGTGGAGCCCGGCAGCGGCTATCTGGCGTGCGGCATGACCGGCGCGGGGCGGCTGGCCGAAAACGAAACGATTGTCGCGGCGGTGATGGAAGCGCTCGGCGCCACGCAGGATCTGGCGGGCGAAACCGTGCTGGTGACGGCGGGGCCGACGCGGGAGAAGATCGATCCGGTGCGGTATTTGACGAACCGGTCGAGCGGGCGCATGGGCTATGCAATTGCCGAGGCGGCGCTGCGCCGCGGAGCGCGCGTGCTGCTGGTGAGCGGCCCGACGGCGATTGCCGCTCCAGATGCGGCGGAAACAACCCGCGTGGAGACGGCAGAAGAGATGCTGGCGGCGGTTTTGAAATTTTTGCCCCAGAGCACGGTGATCATCAAGACGGCGGCGGTAGCGGATTTTCGGCCGAAGGCGGCGGCGGAACAAAAGATCAAGCGCAACGGCGCGATGGCGCTGGAACTGGAACCGACCGCGGATATTCTGGCGGAAGTGGCGCGGCGGAAGACTTTCCAGGTGGTCGTGGGATTTGCCGCCGAGACCGAGAACGTGCTGGAAAACGCACGCAAGAAGCTGGCCTCGAAGTCGCTCGATGCTATCGTGGTGAACGACGTTTCGCGCGAGGGCGTTGGTTTCGACTCCGACCGCAACGCGGTCACCATCATCTCGCACAACGAAGTCGTCGAGGTTCCCGAGACTTCGAAGTGGGAAGTTGCGCACCGCGTGCTCGACCAAGTTGTAAAGCTGCGGAAACGCAGCGGCGTGCCGTCCCAGCAATAAAATCCGCCACGAGGCACGGAGACACAGAGAAGAACAAGGCCTTCTTCTTTTGATTTCCTCTGTGGCTCGGTGTCTCTGTGGTGAAAAGTTGTTATCCTTATCCGCAATGCCCCGCACCCTTGATCCTGAACTTCGCAGCGCGCTTGCGGCGCGCATCCGCTACTACAATGAGATGGGGATTTACGATTTTTACCGGCGGCCGGTGTCGGAACGCGTGGGAGAAGTCGCGTCGTCGCCGGTTGCAGTGGACGAAGCGGAAATTGCGGTTTCGACAAATCCAGAATTGGGAGAAGAGATGAGTCCACGGAAGGCCGCGGTTGCCGCGGCGCCGCGCGTTGCGGAAGACAATATTTTCGAAGTAGTCGCGCTGAAGCCGGAGCAAAGCGCGAGCGATCCGGTGAAGGCGCTGAAGATCATCCGCGAAGACCTGGGCGACTGCACGCGGTGTCCTCTTCATAAGCAGGGGCGGAAGCAGATTGTGTTTGGCGTGGGCGATCCCACTACCGACTTGATGTTTGTGGGCGAGGGGCCGGGGGCGGATGAAGATGCGAAGGGGGAGCCCTTCGTGGGACGCGCCGGGCAACTGCTCAACAATATGATCAAGGCGATGGGGATCGAGCGCGAGCAGGTCTACATCGCAAACATTGTGAAGTGCCGTCCTCCGGGCAATCGCCAGCCAGAGCGGGAGGAGTGCGAGACCTGCTCTCCGTTTCTGATGCGGCAAATCGCGGTCGTCAAACCGAAAGTGATCGTGGCCCTCGGCGCGACTGCGGCCAAGACGTTGCTGGCGATGAATTCCTCGATGATGCAACTGCGCGGGCGGTTTTACGACTTCAAACCCGCAGGCGTCCGCGGTACCGATGAATGGGATGGGTGCAAGCTGGCAGTTACCTATCACCCCGCGTTTCTGTTGCGCGATCCGCGGCAGAAGGGCGAGGCGTGGAAGGACTTGCAGATGGTGATGAAAGAATTGGGGATGAAGGGGCCGAAAGCGAACGCGTAGGGACGGACGCATTCGTCTCTACTGCGTGCTGGCAAGCTCGGCATCATAAGCCACCTTGCGGGGTCTAATGCCTTTGCCGATTCCGCTGCCTTCCGCGATTCTCAGATCGTAGTCGTTCTGAAGATTGAGCCAAAACTGCGCGGGCAGGCCGAAATACTTTCCCAGGCGAATGGCGGTATCGGCGCTGATGGCGCGGTCTCCCCGGACCACCTCGTAGATACCCGGAAAACCGAGGGCCTTCGCCAGTGCATAGGCGCTCACGCCCATGGGCTCCATGAACTCGGTCTTCAGAATGTCTCCCGGGTGAACCGCAAACACCTTTCTTGATTTGGCCATGCATAACTCCACCTCTTAGTCTACTTCGGAATACGGTAGGATTTAATCAGTTCCCAGACATGGCCCTCTTCTGCGACGTCGCGCTTGCCGTGCCGCTTGACATGACGTTTACCTATGCCATTCCTCCGGGCATGGAGCCGGTGGTCGGGGGGCGGGTGCTGGTGCCGTTCCGGCAGCAGCGGCTTTCGGGCATTGTGGTGGAGTTGCATGACCGTACGCCGCAAGTTTCTTCGCAAGGCAACGCATCGCAAATAAAGATCAAGAAGGTGATCGAGGCGCTCGACCTCGCGCCGGTGCTCGACGAACATCTGCTGAAACTCGGGAAGTGGATTGCCGACTACTATCTGGCTCCGGTGGGCGAGGTGTTTCGCACCATGCTGCCGCTCTCCGCTGAGTTTAAGCGCTCGGTCGCGTATCGCATCACTGACGCGGGACGGATGGCGCTGCATCTGGCGGGGATGTCGGGGTCTCCGGCGCGGTCGAAGCGGACGCCGGAACAGCAGTTGGTCGAGTTTCGCGTGCTCGATTTTCTGGCGGAACGGGACGACGTGCGCGAAGGGAATTTGCGCGGAGCGACGCGGGCGGGCAAGGCGCTGCTGGCGGGGATGGTGCGGAAGAAGTGGATTGGGCGCGAGGATGTGTCGGCGGCGCGGGATGCGGCGCGACTGGTGAAGGTCGCGGTGCTGCGGGGGGCAGAGGAGCGGGCGGAGGCTTCGCCTCCGCTGGACGAGCGAGTCGCTCGTCCCCACACGAAGCTCAACGAGAACCAGCGCACGTTGATTGAGACACTCGCGGCCTCCGGCGGGCGCTTGCCGGTTGAGGCTCTGCGCGGTCTGGACGTTCCGCGCACTACGCTGGGCACGCTGGTGCGGCGCGGGTTGATCGAACTCGTAGATGAGCCCGAGGACTTCACCACGTCAAAACTCAAGCCGCGCCAGTCTCCGTTTGAGTTCGAATTCAGCGCGGCGCAGAAAGCAGCGCTGGCGAAGATTGGCGATGCCGTGGCGTCGCGCAAGTTTGGCGGCCTGTTGCTCCATGGGATCACTGGCTCCGGAAAGACGGCGGTGTATCTGGCTTGTATGCGGCAAGTGCTGGACGCCGGGCGCTCCTCGATCCTGCTGGTTCCTGAGATTGGGCTGACGCCGGCGGTAGCGGCCGATTTGCATCAGGTATTCGGAGACGAGGTTGCCATTCTGCATTCGGGGTTGTCGGATGCGGAGCGGGCGGAGCAGTGGCATCGCATACGGCGCGGCGAGGCGCGGGTGGTCGCCGGGACCCGGTCGGCGGTGTTCGCTCCGGTCGGCGATCTGGCGCTCATCATCGTCGACGAGGAGCAGGATTCGTCGTACAAGCAGGAGGACACGCCGCGCTACCACGCGCGCGATGTGGCAGTGATGCGGGCAAAAATGGCGGGGGCGACTGTAGTGCTCGGCTCGGCCACGCCTTCGCTCGAATCGTATTACAACGCGAAGAAAAATAAATATGCGCTCGTCGAGTTGCCGGACCGCGTGGAGATGCGTCCGCTGCCCGAAGTCGAGATTGTCGACATGCGGCAGGAGTTTCAGGAAACCGGCCAGGAGCAGGTGATCTCGCGCAAACTGGCGGAGGAAATCCGCGAGCGGTTGGAGAAAAAAGAGCAGGTGATGGTGTTGCTCAACCGGCGCGGATATTCTCCGGTGGTGTTGTGTCGCGCTTGCGGCAAGACGTTGCAGTGCAAGAACTGCGCCGTCTCCATGACTCACCACAAGCGCGAGCGCAAGATGGAATGCCACTATTGCGGGCATGTCGAGCGCATCCCCGACAAGTGCGCGCACTGCGGCAGCGAGTATGTGTATTTCGTCGGAACAGGATCGGAAAAGCTGGAAGAGCTGCTGCACGGCATGTTTCCGCAGGCGCGGATCGGACGGCTCGATCGCGATACGGTGCGCGGGCGGGAAGTTTTCGAGCATGCGCTGAACGCGCTGAACGAAGGCGCGCTCGACATGCTGGTCGGCACGCAGATGATCGCCAAGGGCCACGACATCCATGGCGTGACGCTGGTTGGCGTGGTTGGAGCCGACATGGCGCTGGGGTTGCCCGATTTCCGCGCGGCCGAAAGAACGTTTCAACTGCTTACACAAGTGGCTGGCCGCGCCGGGCGTGGGCAGACTCCGGGCAAGGTTGTCTTGCAGACTTATTTTCAGGATCACTACGCGGTGCAGTTCGCGGCGCGGCATGACTTTGCCGGCTTTTACGATAAGGAGCTGCAATTTCGCGCCTGGATGCATTATCCGCCGTACAGCGCGATTGCGAATGTGCTGATCCGCAGCGAAAAGTTGGACGAGGCTCTGGCCTGGTCGGGCGAACTGGGGCGCTGGTTCGAGAAGACGCGGCATGAAGGCATTCGCGTGCTCGGGCCGGCGGCGGCTCCGATTACCCGGTTGAAACGCGACTACCGATACCACTTCATTCTAAAGTCGCCCAGCCGCGAGAGGATGAACGCGCTGTTGCGGGCGATGCTGGTGGAAGCGGCGGCGCGAAAGATTCCTCGCACGCAGGTGATTGTGGATGTGGATGCGGTGTGGTTGATGTGAGGCGGTCGCTGATCGCTTGTCGTTGGTCGCTCGCGGGTTGCAAGAGATGCCAACGGACTTCGCTCGGCGAACATTGGCAGGACTACTTGCGATGCAGCAGGTGACGAAACTCGCCGCGCACATACTGCGCCCCTTGCATGCCGGCTTCGCGGATGTCCGGCCATTTCTGCTTTCCGGAAGCGCCGGTGATCGGGGTTGGCGTGAAGGCCAGCCCCAGCATCAGAATTGCAAAAACCGCCAGCCATTTTCGCCCGCGGCCGATTTCACGGCGACCTGGAGTCGGCGGATGCTGGCTGGTGAGCCACAAGACCACCGCCCAAATCAGCCATCCGACCCAGCAGTATTTGGCTAACGGGATGAGCGCAATCACCACCGCCAGGGAAACCCACTTGTGTAATCTGGGGAACACGGAAAACAAAATGTGGCCGCCATCGAGTTGGCCGCCGGGCAACAGGTTCAGCGCCGTCGCGAACATCCCTACCCATCCCGCAACCGCAATCGGATGCAAGGATAACGATGTGACTGGCACGTCAAGGTGCAGCAGGCGGGCGGCAAGATAAAAGGCTCCGGGAAACCCCGGCTCGTTGTCGAGTGGACCGGCGAACATTAGCGGGCGCGACAACGAAAGCCCCACCAGCACCGCCGCGCACGATGGAATGAAGCCAGCAATCGGACCGGCGATTCCGATATCGAACAAGGCCGCGCGGGTGGGAATCGGGCTTTTGATGCGGATGAACGCTCCGAAGGTTCCGATCAAGCTGGGAAAAGGAATAAAAAATGGCAGCGTTGCGTTCACGCGATAATGCCGCGCGCACAGGTAGTGCCCCATCTCGTGCGCGAGGAGGATGAACATCAGCGCGAGGGAAAACGAAAGCCCGTGCATCAGCCTTGCCGGAGCCTGCCACATCCATTGAATTGGGAACAGAGGAATGTTTTCATCGTTGAACGAGAACGCCGGTTGATGCAGCGCGAAATTGGCGTAGATGCGCGCGCCCACCGTTAGCGTGCTCAGAAAGGTCGCGCCCAGAAGCAGCAGATACAACCCCCAGCGCTGGCGCGGCGGCGGCATGACCCAGACGGGGGGTTGGGTCCGCGAATCCCACTCAAGGGCGGTCGGGGAAGATGATGTGGGTTCGGACATGAGTGAGGTCAGAGGTTAGAGGTCAGATTGTAGAAGTAACGCCGCACCTCGGCAATCTGACCTCTAACCTCTGACCTCCGCGGCCTGCTAGTCAATCGACTGCAGTTCCTTGCCTGGCTTGAACCGAACGGCTTTGCCCGGGGGAATGGAAACTTCGGCGCCGGTACGCGGATTGCGGCCGATGCCGGTCTTGCGCGGACGCACGTTGAACACGCCGAAGCCGCGCAGTTCGATGCGGTCGCCGTTCGTGAGCGCCTTCTTCATGCTCCCGAAGACGGTTTCGACGGCGAGCTCCGCCTTGGTCTTGGTGATCCCTGTGCGGTTGACCACTTCGTTGATGATGTCGAGCTTAATCACGGGCAGCCTCTGTATCCCGAGGATTGGTTCCTCAAGTTATTGATGCTAAGGAAGATAGGGCGGATTGTCAACCTGGCCCCTTGTCTCGTAAGATGACAGCACCAGCCGAAGCAGATTTGCCGTTGGTGAATCGTCATTTGCGATTGAAAACTCCGGCCACCGGAATTTCGATCGCAGCGAAATTACCAATTCCAACTTTTCAATCACAAATTCCAAAGAGGTTCCATGATCAAGAGCGACCGCTGGATCCGGCGCATGGCGCAGGAGCACGACATGATTAATCCGTACTCGGAGAAACAGGTGAGCACGGGAGTGATTTCCTACGGCGTATCGAGCTACGGATACGACCTACGCGTGGCCGACGAGTTCAAGATTTTTACCAACGTCAACTGCACGGTGATCGACCCGAAGCATTTCGACGAGCGCTCGTTCGTGTCGGTGAATTCCGATGTCGCGATCGTGCCGCCGAATTCGTTTGCGCTGGCGCGGTCGGTCGAGTATTTCAAGATTCCGCGCGACGTGCTGACGATTTGCGTAGGCAAATCAACCTACGCGCGCTGCGGCATCATCGTGAACGTGACGCCGTTCGAGCCGGAGTGGGAAGGCTTCGTCACGCTGGAAATCTCAAACACCACTCCGCTGCCCGCAAAGATCTACGCCAATGAAGGTCTGTGCCAGATTCTCTTCTTTCAGTCGGACGAAGTTTGCGAGACCAGCTACAAGGATCGCAAAGGGAAATACCAGGCGCAGAAGGGGATTGTGCTACCGAAGCTGTAGGGGAGCCGTCTATCGCAAAGAGGTTAAGCATGAGGCAGTTCGGATGCTGGCCGCTTCTGGCGTTTGCAGTAGGAGCGAATTTAATTGCTTCGGCACAAACGCCGCCTGCTCTATCCGCCGACCTCCCGCGCTACTACTTCAAAACTCCCGCGGATGAAGTCGCCGCCCGCGCCGATCTGAATGCCGCCGTCGCCGAGTTAGCCCGCTCTAGAGGTCAACTCAACTCGGCGCAGCAACTGTTCAGCGCCTTGCAGAAAAATGATTCCGTCCAGACTCTTTTCGCCAAGCACGAGCGCTACCTGCATCTGCGCTGCGCCCAGAATCGGAAGGACAATGCCGCCTGCGATGCCGATAAGACACTCGAATCCGACGTAGACGCCAAAACCGCCTTCCTCAATCCCGAAATTCTCGCAATTCCAGAAGACCGGCTCAGCGGGTTCTTCAACGAAAAGCCCGCGCTCGCCGCGTATCGCTTCGCGCTTGCCGAGATACGCCGCGACCGCCCGCATCTGTTGCCGGAAACCGAGCAAGCGCTCCTCGACCAATTCCAACCGCAAATCGGCGATTGGCAATACGATCTCTCCGACCAGATCGTCTCCAGCATTTCTTTCGGAAAAGTGAAAACCGCGACCGGCGAGCTCGACGTAGTCCGCCAGCGCAACCTCATCGCCACCGACCTCGACGCCCGCGTCCGCGAAGAGGGCTTCAAGCGCCGTTTTGCCGGATACGCCAGCCAACGCGACTTGCTCGCGTTCACGCTGTTGCACACCGTCCAGGCGCAAACTCTTCTCGCCAAGTCGCACTACTACGCCGACGCCCCCGCGCGCAAATACCAAAACCTCGACTTTAAGCCGGAAGAAACGCGCAGCCTGCTCGCCACTATGGCGCAGCATGGAGACGTTTCCATCCGCTACGAGAGAATTCGCGCGCACGAAATCGAGCGCAACTATCGTTTGTCGTCTGGCGGCCAACCCGCCCACGAATGGGACATGTCGGTCCCCGCCCCGGGATTCACTCCGCCCGTCACTTCGCTGTCCGACGCGCGCCACGTCTTCCACGATGTTTTCGCCGGCCTTGGCAAAGACTATCAAACCGAATTCGACGCCCTGCTCGATCCCGCCAACGGACGCGCCGACATTTTGCCCGGCGGCGCACCCAACCGTTACGGCAGCGGCTTCTCCGTTGGTTTTTCCGGCACTCCCAGCATGTTGTTCTACGGACGCTACGACGGAACTTTCAAGGATCTCTCCGTCATCGCCCACGAGGGCGGACACGCCGTCCACCGCCAGCCCATGACCGATAGCGGCGTGCCCCCGTCCTACGAGCACGGTCCGCATTTTCTCTTCGAGTCCTTCGCGCAATTCAACGAGTTGGTTCTCGCCGACTATCTTGCCGAACACGCCGCCGCTCCCGAACTGAAGCGTTACTACCTCGAGCGTTGGATGAGCATCAAAGGCCTCGACGCCTTCTACGGCGCGCAAGACGCATTGATCGAGCAGGCAATCTACGATGGCGTCGCCGCCGGCACCGTCCGCAACGCCGACGATCTCGACACCCTCACATTAAAAATCGACAGCCAGTTTTCGCAATTTCCTGCCTCGACTCCCGAGTTGCGCACTCGCTGGGCCATGGTCTCTCTCATGTATGAGGACCCGCTCTACGATGTGAACTACGTCTACGGGGGCCTGCTCGCGCTGAAATACTACGAGCTCTACACCACCCGCCACGACTGGTTCGTGCCCCGCTACATGGCCCTGCTCAAGAACGGCTTCAACCAATCGCCCGCGGAATTGCTCCATCAGTTCCTAGACATCGATCTTTCCGGCCCATCGCTCTTGAACGACGACTTGGCGCTTTTAAATCGCCGCCTGACTCAACTGGAAATCGATCAACCCAACCCAAGTCCCGCGGTAAAATAGCCGCTCGCCGCGCTCGCCAAAAGCAAGACCCCAACTGAGGACTATCCTCGCTCCCGCCCCACCTGCTAGAAAATAGTCGTGCCGCAGCGGCGAACAACCATACCTCTCATCGGGCTGTTGCTTTTCCTCGGCACCCTCGCGCTCTACTACCCCGCGCTGCAAAATGGATTCGTCAACTACGACGATCCCAACTACGTCACCTCGAATTGGCACGTTCAACAAGGGCTGACCTCGCGTGGCGTGGCGTGGGCTTTCACTGCAACTGCGGAAGCCAATTGGCATCCGCTGACGTGGCTGTCGCACATGCTGGATGTGCAGTCGTTCGGGCTGGGCGCGGCGGGACATCACGCTCAGAGCATCCTCTGGCATGCCCTCAATGTGGTGCTGCTGTTTCTGCTGCTGGCGAAGGCTACTGGATTCGTCGGGCGCAGCGCGCTCGTTGCGGGGTTGTTTGCCGTCCACCCGCTCAACGTGGAGTCGGTGGCGTGGGTGGCGGAGCGCAAGACCGTGCTCTGCACGTTCTTTCTGCTTCTGGCGCTTGCCGCTTATGGGTGGTACGCGAAGAAGCCGCGGGTCGGTCGTTATCTGCTGGTTGCGCTGTTTTTCGCGCTTGCGCTGATGGCGAAGCCCATGGCGATCACGTTGCCGTTTATGCTGCTGCTCGTCGACTTCTGGCCGCTACGGCGGTTTCCGCGGACGTCACTTTCCAAACTCGTGCTCGAAAAGATTCCGTTGCTGGCGCTTTCGGCGGCCAGCGCGGCAATCACGCTCTACGCGCAGCGCGCGGGAGGCGCTGTCGGCTTGATCGAGGCTTTGCCGCTGGCGATGCGGGTGAAGAATGCCATTTACTCTTATCTTATTTATGTCGAGAAAACGGTATGGCCGTCGCGGCTGGCTGTGTTTTATCCGCATCCCGAGGGCTCGCTCGCGCTTTGGAGAGTGATCGTCGCGGCGGCGGTGCTCGCGGCAATCACGGCATTGTTCTGGCACTTCCGAGAACGCCGCTATCTGCTGGCCGGGTGGCTATGGTTCCTGGGAACGTTGATACCCGTAATCGGCATCGTTCAGGTCGGCCGCCAGGCATGGGCGGACCGGTACGCGTACTTCCCTGTTTGGGGATTGCTCGTGATTGCCGTCTGGCTGCTTGCTGAAGCGGCCGCGCGAATTAAGCTGAGCCTTGCGGCGCAGGTTGCTATCGCGTCGGCCGTGCTGCTGGGGTATTCGGTGGCGGCGCACATCCAGATGGGATACTGGCGCGACAGTTACTCGCTGTTTACGCATGCCATCCAAGCGCCGGACGCGAATCCCGTCGCCGAGGGCAACCTGGGTTCGGCATTGATCGACATGCAACGCCCCGAGTTGGCCGTGCCGCATCTTGAGCGCGCCATCCAATTGATGCCCACACTCGCCGCCGCGCACTACAACCTCGGCATCTTGCTGCAGCGGCAGAATGAGCTGGATCGCGCGCTACAGGAATATCAACTCGCGCTGAAGTATGCGTCGGACGAGCGCGAAGCGGCGCAGACGCACAACAACCTGGGCGTGCTTTTCAAGCAACTCGGACGGCGGGATGAGGCAATTACAGAGTTTACGTACGCCATTGCGCTGAACCCGCATGAGCAGAATAGTTTGCTCGGCCGCGGCCTGATCGAGCGCGACGAAGGCAAACTCGACGCCGCGTTACACGATTTTTCCCAGGCCGCGCGGACTGCGCCCTCGCCATCGGCTCTCTACTGGAAAGGCCGTGTTCTGGAAGACAAAGGACAACTCGCAGCCTCAGCCGAAGCCTATCGTGGAGCGCTCAAGCTGTCGCCCGGATTTGGCGACACGCAGGCGCGATTGGAACGTATCGCAAACGCTTTGAGATGACCTAGGAAACTCTGACTAAGTGTCGGCAGGAAGCATAAACCACAGGGTACACAGCGGTGCACGGGGGAAACCGGGACTTAATCAGAATTTCCCTAGCTTGGAGTCGCGTCTACATAAATAGATTCAGGTCGCCGGGACGCTGGCTGACGAAGAGGGCCGAACCGGCGATGGGTGCGACGCAAACCATTCCAGCACTCTTTGTTCGAATTCTTGGGGCGCTGCTTTATACGCTCCAGTGTGAATCGCTCCCGGCACTTTCCACACCGTGATCGCCGTCGGGTTCTTCGCCTGGATCCAATCCGAGTGATAGGGCAGAACGACACGATCATTCAGTCCATGAATCAGCAAAATAGGGACCTTCGTTCCCACGACCGCCTGCTCCGGCGTAACGGTTCCGAGATCGACTCCATACCAAAGCCGCACAAAGAGAATTCCCGCTTCCAGCGGCGGGCGAAAAAAGGTGCGGCCCAGCCACGGACCCGTGTGAAACGGGCGTCCAAAGCGGTAATAGGCCTCCTCACGAAAACTTGCCGACGCCGACTCGGCCACAATCGCGCAAAAACGCGGCTCGCGCGGCAGCGACTCCAGCAATTCCATCCCTCCCATGGATTCGCCCAGCCCATACACGCATCGCGCCGGTTCTTGATTCTCCAACCAATTCAGCCAGCGGCGAATGTCGTCTACTTCGCGGACTCCATAGGTCGTCAATCCCCCGCTCGCGCCGTGGTGCCGCGCATCGGGCATCAACACCGTGTAGTGATGGTCGGCTAGAAATTTCCCGATCGGATAAACGCCCATTCGATTGTCGGTGACGCCGTGAAGAAGAATGACCGCGTCGCCGTTGGCTTCTTGCGGCCGCATATACCACGCGCGAAGCACCACTCCGTCGGGCGAGGTGAGTTCCACGTCGCGAAATTCCACCGATTGTTCGCGCGCGGCAGCCTGCACATTGCGTTCTTCATAAGCGCGAATGGGAGGGCTCTTGGGATGCAGGGAATACCACCCAAGGCCGATGCCGCCGACAACGGTAGCTGCGACGTAAAAAGATGCCAGTAAATATAGGAGGCGCCAAACAACGGGAAATCCGCGACGAAGGGGTTGTTCCACGAAAATAGCCTGCGGATCAATGGAGACGTGATAGAGCAGTCTCCGCGATTTCAGTTCCAAAAACTGAGAGCTGATAACTGACAGCTGAGAGCTGCCTTTCTACTTCCGCCCGTTCTCGCCTTCCTTGAACATGTACTTGATGGCGGGTTTGTAGATCATGAGGTTAGCGGCGCCGCTGCGGTTCAGCTTGATGCAGTGCTTGTCGTACCACTCGATATAGCCGTGGACTTCTTCGCCATCGCGCAGCACGATGACCATGGGGGTCTTCGACTGCATCTGCTTCTGGTAATAAAAATTCTCGGCGTTGGTCTGCTCGGTGGGCACGATTTTCTTGGCCCCGGCGCCAGCGGAACGGTCGCGATCTCTATCGCGATCCCGGTCCCGGCGTTCGGCGGGTGAGTGGTTGTGACCGTGATTGTGGCCGTGGTCGCTGTGCGCGCCCTCGGCGCGAGTGAGGGTCGGGCGAATCAGCTTGCGATTCGCGAAGCTATCTTGATCCGTGGATGATTCAACTGGCATGGAGTCGAGCGTATCTTTCAAAACGCACCACCTGCGCGCAGGGCGGGCAAAGTATGCCACAACTCGAGCCTGAGATTGTGGGTCCAGAGGTGTGAACTGAGGGTACGGTATCACAGCGGGCGTAGGATGACAATATATTGTGCAGCGTCTTGGGCGCGCATTGCCGAACCATGTTCCATCGCCACAGCCGGCCAGGTTCTGGCTACGAAACGCGCTCCAGCGCGGTGGCGAAGGCATCGAGTGAGAGCGACCGCAGCAGATTGCGACGCAGTCCGCGCTCGACTTCGCTGAGACCCTCCGCGGCGCGCTGCACCCAGGCAAAGTCGGCGGATTCGGCCATTTTCTTCAGTTCGCCCAGAATGTCCGTATTGCGCACCAGTTGCGCCGCGCCGGATTGCAGAAACATCACGTCTTCGAGCAGCGAGTAGAGGGTGCGAAAAAGGTTTTCGATCTTCGCGCGCCCCTCGGCGCCCGACCGATAGCTCTCGGTCGTCTTGAACAACTCAGTGTGGTCGCTGCCGCCCCCGAGCGCCGATTTCAGCAGGATCAGCGCGTGGCTGCGAGCCGCGATATAGCTTTCAATATCGAAGGATAAAGCCCGCCCGATCGCGCCTTCGCTCAGACGGGCGACCAGCGCGCGTTGCCGGGCATTCCAATCGGGACGAAGCTGGGCGAGCCGGCTTTCGATTTCCGTGAGAGGAAGCGCGCCCAGATTAAACGTCATGGAGCGCGACCGGATCGTGGGCAGCAATTCTCCCGCGTTTTCGGTCAGCAGAAAAATGGTGGCAAACTCGGGCGGTTCTTCCAGCACCTTGAGCAGCGAGTTGGCGGCCTCTTTCATGAACGCCGAACTAGTGAAGATGTAAACGCGCTCGCGAGCCTCGCCAGGGCGATAGTAGATGGTCTCAATCACATGCCGAACCTGGTCGACCTTGATCATCATCTGCGGCGGATCGGGCGGGATGATCAGCACGTCAGGATGAGTCTGGACGAAGAGTCGCGTTTCTTTCTTATCCGTGTCGCGGAGATTTTCGCGTGCCTCGACGGCTTCGGCAAAGCGGGCGTCGAGGTCCGCGGATTGCGCGATGCGCGTGCAGTTCGAGCAGTGTCCGCAAAAGTCGGGCAAGGCGTCGCCGCCTGCTATCGGCCGGTCCAGGCAATTCATCGCACGGGCCAGCATCAGAGCCAGCGTGTATTTGCCCGATCCGTGCGCTCCGGCAAGAATGACCGCGTGCGGAAAGCGCTCGCGCGCCAGCATCTCGCGCAGGCGATGGATGGTTTCCGGGTTGCCCGCGAAATCGGAAAAGGGCATAAAGAACGCTGTTGGCTATTCGCTATTGGCTCTTAGCTAAAAGCCACAAGCTAAGAGCCGTCTCTCAGACTTTCAATTTCTTCCGCACCAGTTCCATGATAACCGCGTGCGTCTCGCCGGGCGTGCCTCGGGCATTGATCACGTGCACGCGCAGCGGATCGCGGGCCGCGATGGCCAGGTAGGCGTGGCGGACGCGTCCAAAAAATGCCCCGCTTTCCTGCTCGAAGCGGTTTTCGTCTTTTTCGGGACTCTTTTCCGACCGTCCAGCTTCCGACCTTCCCGCTTTGTGCCTTCGATTGCGACGCCGCGCGCGCTCGATGCTGAACGACACTTCATTATCGAGCAGAATCGTCAGGTCTGGTTGCAGGTTGGCGCAGAGGATCTCGTGCAAACGCAGCACCGCCTTCGATCCCAGCTTGCGGCCTCCGCCCTGATACGCTTCGGTCGAATCAGTGAAGCGGTCGCAGAGCACGATGCGGCCCTCGGCGAGCGCGGGCAGAATCACTTCGTGAATATGCTGGGCACGCGACGCAAACATGAGCGCCATTTCCGTGAACGGAGAAAGCCCCGCCGTGGCCGAGTGCAGCAGCACCTCGCGAATCTTTTCGCCCGTACCCGTCCCGCCCGGCTCGCGGGTGACGGTGACGGACAAGCCGTGCGCGCGCAGGGAACGCGCCAGCTTCTCAAGCTGCGTGCTCTTGCCGCTGCCGTCGAGACCTTCGAAGGTGATAAATTTCCCGCGCGCCGCCACGTCAGAAATGATAGCAGGCGTGCCGCCTCGGAATACCGGTGGATGGCCGCTGCAACGGGGAGCCGATTCGGCAAACTGATATATTTACCTACGGTTCAATCGGCATCGCGGTCGGGGCAACTCACAATCTGGAGGGTTCATGGGAGCACGTTCCATAGGCAGGGATTTCTTGTGTCTCGCAATCGTATTGCTGACATCGATGTCGGTTTTCGGAGCCGATGCTCCAACCGTCACGCTCTCGGTGGACGCGTCGGACGCTCCCCGCAAGATTTTCCATGCGCAATTGCACATTCCTGCCAAGCCCGGAACGCTCACCCTCTACTATCCGAAATGGCTTCCCGGCGAGCACGGCCCGACCGGCCCGATCACCGATTTGACCGGCCTGAAATTCACCGCAAACGGAAAGACCCTGAAATGGCGGCGCGATTTGCTCGACGGGTACACGTTTCATGTTGAGGTTCCCGAGGGCGAGAACGAAGTCACCGCCGATCTCGACTATGCTTCCGCTGTGTCGCCAGAACCTGGATACAGTTCCAGCATGTCGGCGACGGAAAAATTGTACGTCGTCAGCTGGAACACGCTGCTGCTCTATCCCACCGGATACGGCTCCGACCAGCTGACCTACACCGCGAGCCTGCGCCTGCCCGCGGGATGGAAGTTCGGCACGTCGTTGCATGTTGCCAGCCAGGCGGGCAACGACATTCACTTCGAACCCGTTTCGCTGACCATGCTCGTGGATGGTCCGGTCATCGCGAGCGAATACTTGAAAGTCGTGGCACTGACGGCGAGCAGCGAAGGTCCACCAACGGAAATCGACGTCGCCGCCGACAGTGCCGCCGCCCTAGACGCTCCGCCCGAAGTCTGGGAACACTACCGCAATCTGGTGAAGCAAGCCGGCATTCTTTTTGGCGCGCAGCACTACACCAACTACCATTTTCTGCTGACTCTGAGCGATCACGTCGCGCATTTCGGCCTGGAGCATCACGAGTCGAACGATAGCCGGATCGACGAGCGGGCGCTGATCGAAGAAGACGGCCGGAAACTGAGCGCTGGTCTTCTGCCCCATGAGTACGTGCATTCCTGGAATGGAAAGTATCGTCGTCCGGCCGATCTGGCCACGCCTGATTACGAGCAGCCGATGCAGACCGATTTGCTGTGGGTGTATGAGGGTCTAACTTCATACCTGGGAGACATGCTCACGGCGCGCAGCGGCGAGCGCACGCCCGAGTTGGCGCGCGAGGCGCTGGCGGAGATCGCCGCCGATCTGGATCATCGCTCGGGCCGCGTCTGGCGCAATTTGCAGGATACTGCCGACGGCGTCCCCACCATGCAGACCGCTCCCAAGGGCTGGGAGGATTACCGCCGCCCGGTCGATTATTACGACGAAGACGTGCTCAACTGGCTGGCGGCGGATGTGATCATCCGACAGCAAACCAAAACTAAAAATGCGAAATCTGGTACGAAGTCGCTCGACGATTTCTGCAAACTGTTTCATGGCGCGCCCAGCGGCCCGCCAATGGTCAAGACCTACACTTTCGACGATGTCGTGAACACGCTGAACCAGGTCGTTCCCTACGATTGGCGCGGGTTCTGGACGGAGCGGCTCACCAACCACGGTCCCGGCGCTCCGCTTGGCGGAATCGAAGGCAGCGGATGGAAGCTGGTCTATGACGAGACCCCTTCTGAACTGGATCACGCCGGAGACAAGGACGAAAAGGCGGTCGACGCGCATTATTCCGTGGGGCTGTTGCTCGGAGGTGATGGCGTGGTTCACGATACGGTCGAGGGCATGATCGCCGCCAAGGCTGGCATTGGCCCCGGAATGAAAATTGTCGCCGTGAACGGCCGCAGATTTTCGGCGGACGTATGGCACGACGCCATTCGAGCCGCGAAGACCAACTCGTCGCCGATTGAGCTCATCGTCGAAAACACGGACTACTTCCGCGTGGTCAAACTCGATTACCACGCTGGCGAGAAGCATCCGCACCTGGTGCGGGATGAATCGAAGCCGGATTTGCTGACGGAGATTTACCGGGCAAAATAAAAAGCCAATCAGTTTCTTGGATTTGCCATCCCATTTCTTGGATTTGTCATCCCGAGCGAAGCGAGGGATCTGCATCTTGCGGCGAACTGCAGATCCCTCGCTTCGCTCGGGATGACAACTTGCAGATGGGATGACAAATTATAGATGGGATGGTTCACGCATCCGCGCGCTCCGCGATGATCTCTTCGTCCTCCGCAACATCTTCCGATTCCTCCCGCATAAATCCCAAAACTTCCTGCGGAATCGGCGCGCTCCACACCGGCGCAAACGACTGCCGATGCAGCGGCGAGGGCCCGTGCTCGCGCAGCGCGGCGAGGTGAGGAGGAGTGCCGTAGCCCTTGTTCGACGCAAGGTGGTACATGGGAAAGACCGGGTCCCACGCGGAAATCATGCGGTCCCGTTCCACCTTTGCCAGGATCGACGCAGCGGCAATCGAGGCGGAGAGCGCATCGCCATGAATGATGATCTGTTGCGGCAGCGCGGAATCGAGCCGCACGGCGTCGATCAAAAGATAGTCCGCCGCCGGCTCCAATTGCCGCACCGCATGGAGCATCGCCAGGCGCGAAGCCTGATAGATGTTGATTTGATCGATGCGCGCGGAATCCACCGCGGCGATGGCCCAGGCAATCGCACGCTTGCGAATCTGTACCGCCAGCTCCTCGCGGCGCTCGGCGGGGAGCAGTTTGGAATCGCGCAAGCCGCAAATGCGGTAGCTTGGATCGAGGATCACAGCGGCGGCCACGACCGGGCCGAAGAGCGATCCGCGACCAACCTCATCGACTCCGGCCACGAGTTCGGCGCCCACGGCCCAAGCCCGCCTTTCAAACTTGAGCGTGCAGCGCAGTTTTTTCAGGAGCCGCAACTTGGCCGCGGAGGCAGAGACCTGATCGGCGCAGGAAGGCTTCGAGGAGAGCTTGGACTTGTGCACGGAGGCTGCTCAATCAGCATCTTCGCCGAAGAGGAGTTGCAAATCAAGCGAAAGCGCTAACGTCGTGTCGCGCAAAGTTGCGGCTTAAACAGTAATTGTCATCCTGAGCGAAGCGAAGGACCTGCTTTCCCGTGCGCTGGCAAGAAAAACAGATCCTTCGCTTCGCTCAGGATGACAACCAAACGAAGATGACAACCCAAACGAACGCCGCTTACTGCTGTTCGACTTCCTTCAATCGCGCCGCCTTGCCCTTGAGTCCGCGCAGATAATAGAGCTTGGCGCGGCGGACTTTGGCCGAACGCACGACGTCGATTTTGTCGATGACTTTCGAGTCGAGCGGGAAAATACGCTCCACGCCCTGGCCGAAGCTGATTTTGCGCACCGTAAAGCTCGGCTGCGCGCCGCGCTTCTGCGCAATGACGACGCCTTCGAACGCCTGCAGACGCTCTTTCTCGCCTTCTCGGATCTTGACTTGCACCTTGATCGTATCGCCAGGACCAAACTTCGGGAGATCGGTACGGCGGGATTTCGCCAACAATTTTTCAATAATCGGATTGCGCATAATGCTTCCTTCCTGAATTTCTCGGTTAATCTCTTGCCGTGCTCTGGTCCCGCTTGATCTGGGCCAGCAATTCCCTGTCTTCCTCGCTCAGCGCGAACCGCTCCAGCAAATCCGGACGGTTGCGCAGCGTTTTTGCCAAAGCCGTTTTGCGGCGCCAGCTGCGAATCTGGTCGTGGTTCCCGTTCACCAGCACTTCCGGCACCGCCATGCCGCGATACTCCGCCGGCCGCGTGTAATGCGGATAATCGAGCAATCCGCCGGAAACGCACGTCGAACTCGGCCCGTCGCCAGCCAACTTCGCCTGTCCCGCAACCGGCTCTGTGAACGACTCCTGCCGCGTCGAATTCTGGTTGCCCACCGCGCCCGGAATCAGCCGCGTAATCGTATCCACAATCACCGCTGCGCCCAGTTCGCCGCCGCTCAACACATAGTCGCCGATCGAAACTTCGCGATCCGCCAGGTGCTCGCTGATGCGTTCGTCGACGCCTTCGTAGCGTCCGCAAATCAACGCCACACGGTCCAGCGCCGAGAGTTCCGCCGCTAGAGTCTGATCGAGCCTGCGGCCCTGCGCCGAAAGCAGAATCACCGACTGCTTTGCCCCGGGGCTTAAGCGCGCTTCACGCGACGCCACGGTGCCGAACGACTCCAAACATTCAAAGATCGGTTCCGGCTTCAGGACCATGCCCTCGCCGCCGCCAAACGGGCGGTCATCCACTGTACGGTGCTTGTCTTTCGTAAACGCCCGCAGATCGTGAATGCCAATTTCCACCAGGCCGGTTTCCCGCGCCCGGCGCACAATCCCATAATCCAGTGGTCCGCGAAAGAAGTCGGGAAAGATCGTGAGAATGTCGATCTTCATTTGCGGAAACCAGTCGCTGGTCGCTTGTCGTTAGTCGTTAGTCGCTAGGCCAAACTCAGGTTGCGAACGACTAGCGACCATCGACTAACGACTTCCTTCTTCTTTCGCCAGCGGCGCATTCACTTCCAGCAAGCCTTCCGGCAACTTCATCCGGACCTGGCGCCGCTCCAAATCTAGCTTCTCCAAGAACGCCTCGGCGAAAGGGATCTCGTACGGCAACTTCTTCCCGCTCTTAACCACCAGCAACGGCGCTTCTCCCGCCCCAAACTGCACGTCTTCGATCTGGCCGATCTCGCGCTGGCCGTCAAACACTGTGCAACCGATCAGGTCGCTCAAGTACGTCCAGCCCGGCTCCAGCACAGCGCGTTCCTTGCGCGGAAGCTGAAGTTCGGCTCCGATCAGCGGCTCGGCATCGTTAATCGTCTCGACGCCCTGAAACTTCAGCACCAGAAAATTCTTATGCGGCCACAAATCCTCGACCGTCACTTCGCGGCGCTGCCGATCTTTCGTCAGCGCCCACAGCCGCATGTCCTGCTGAAAGCGTCCCGGAACGTCGGTGTGCAATTCCGTCGCGACTTCCCCATGGCGTCCCTGCGTCTTGATCACGACCGCCAGGGTAATCCACTCGCCGCTAGCGTCCGCTGCCGCCATTTGCTGATCTTCGATTGCCGACCTACGATTGCCGATCTTCAGATTGCCGTCTAGATTGCTGGTCTTCGATTCGACGCTTTGCGATTCGACGCTTTGCCTACTCGATAATCTCCAGCGCATAGCGCTTATCCAGCTTCGATCCCGCCGCGCTCAAAATATTGCGCAACGCGCGAGCCACGCGGCCGGAGCGCCCAATCACCTTGCCCAAATCGGACTCCGCCACCTCGAGTTCGATGACGGTTTCGTCGCCGTCTTCGTACTCGTCGACAATCACCTCGGCCTTGGCCTCGACGATCTCCTTGGCGATGTACTCAATCATGGCGCGCGGATTGACGGCAGGCTCGATCATTATTGACGACTGCTCCTGATGGCTGGCGATGGTTAAGGACGGCTAGGCGACCGAAGCGGCTGCCGCCGGTGCGGGCTGTGCAAGCAGTTTCTTGACGCGGTCCGAACATTGGGCGCCTTTCGAAACCCAGTGCTCAATGCGCTCCCGTTTCAGGTCGCAAGTGGCCGGATTGGTGCGTGGATTGTACGTTCCCACCACTTCCACCGGGCGTCCATTGCGAGCGTGTTCCTTCTCAATCACCACCACTCGATAATACGGTTGTTTGCGCGCACCAAAGCGCGCCAATCGGATCATTAACACAGACTTCAGTATCCTTTGCCCGGAAGAGTCCGGCGGGTTCAAAGCAACGATGGAAAGACAAACCATTATTATGCCGGAGCTTAGCGGTTTTCGCAATGGGCGGGCAGCTTATAGAAACTCCACGAACGAGTCGGCCACCTCAGCCCCGGCATTATTGGCGATGCGAGTCGCGGAGCGTTCCACATTCTTCATCAGCCCGTCCAGGTAGTCGCGCGAGTGCGAGACGCCGACGACCCCAATCGTCGCCTGATTCCACAGCGGGCCAGGGTCGAGTTCCGCAACCCCCACATTGAAGGAAGCCCGGAGCCGGTCTTTCAGGCTGCGCGTCACCTGCCGCTTGTCTTTCAGCGACTGCGCGCCCTCGATGCGGAGTTCGAGCGTAAGAAAGGCGATCATCAGCCATTTATAACAGCCATTTACGGCCTAAATTCGGGTGAAAACGGGATTTTGCCATATTTTGGGTGCATTCAGCCCCCTTTTTGCCGCAAAAACAGCCCCAACAGCCCCCGGAACCAGGCCCGCCAAATATCTCGTACTTTTCCCTTGCGTTGTGCTACACTGAGCTTGCTAAGTTTGACTCACAGTTAGTTGCAGGTCGGTACCGCCAACCAGCGTCACCCCCTCTACAAGCAGCGAATCACCTCTAGCATATTTCAAGAAACAAGAATAGGAACACCAATGGCAGAACAAGGAACAGTGAAGTGGTTTAACGACGCCAAGGGCTACGGCTTCATCAGCCGTCAAAATGGCGAAGACGTTTTCGTGCATTTCTCCGCGATTCAAGCTGGCGGCTTCAAGAGCCTGCAAGAAGGCCAAACCGTGCAGTTCGACGTGACCAAAGGCCCCAAAGGCTGGCAAGCGGAGAACGTTACCGCAGTCTAGGTAACGCCACCGGATCGTCTCACAGAATTCTAGGAAACGATCTCTAAGCAATCACAAGTGCCCGGGATTCGTAAGAATTCCGGGCATTTTTGCGTCTGGAATTCAATGGCGAAGGCTGGGTGGCCCAAGCCCATTGCGCTACTGCGATAAACCCACCCGCCGCAGAAGATCCTGAAACCGGGGGTCGCCGCGCAACGGATCGAAGGCGGGATCCACCTTAAGCGCGGTCAGACCGTTGGAATGCTGCGCGTATGCCTTTTCCAGCCAGGCGATGGCCTGATCATTGTTCCCCATCCCGATGTAGGGTGGAACAATCACCATCGGATCCATCGGTTGTCGCTGGTTCAAGTCCAGCAATTTCTTCAGTTCCTGTTCTGCTTTTGCCTGTTGTCCGGTGCGGCCACTGATGTAGGCTAAGTTTGACACCTGCCAGGGACTGCCGGCCGTGAATGTTTCGACCACGGCCTGCGCTTCCGTAAACATTCCCTTTTGCACATAGGCTGCAAAAATCATTCCCGCGCGCGGGAAGCTGGGATCCATATCACGAACGGCGGTAAACTGAGCGATGGCCCGGTCATATTGCCGGGAGTACAGCAGAATGGCTCCATTGTCCGCTGCGATAATCAGCGAAAGTGGATCGAGCTGGCGTGCGCGTTCACTTTCGCGGAGGGCCTCATCGAAACGCCCTCGCCACATCAGGTGCTCGGCATACCATTGATGGCCGGTGGCGTAGTTGGGGTTCAACTCAATCGCCCTTTTGAATTCCTTTTCGGCCGTCTGCCAGTCATAATCATAGTTTTGGACGATCAGAGCCAGCGCGGCGTGGGCTTCCGGCAGTCTGTCATCCAGTTGCAGAGCACGCAGCGCGGCGGTGCGCGCCTGGGGCGCAAATTCGGCGGCCGGAGCCCCGGTGTAAGCGCCGATCAGAGCGTAGCAATCGGCCAAACCGGCATAGGCGCGCGCAAAATTAGGATCTTTGGCGGTGGCCTGCTCAAAGTAACTGGTCGCTTCGAGGAGCGATCTCTTGTTCCAGAAGTACTGGCCCTTCAGATATAGGTTGTATGCCTCGAAAGCCTGAGGCGAGAGGGTCGGTTCAAGAATGGGAGAGACCGGTTTGTGTTCTCCGAGAGCGGCCTGGATCTCCGCAGCAATTTCCCCAGCAATCTCGCTCTGGAGGACCAATAGATCCTTGGTTTCTCGGTCATACTCCCGAGCCCAAAGGTGAGTCTGGTCCTTCATTTGAATGAGCTGGGCGGTGATTCGTACTTTGTCGGCATCGCGCCTTACGCTTCCCTCCAACACGTACTGCACTCCGAGTTCATGGGCGATCTGCTGTAGTTGCTCCTGGCTATGCTTGTAGTGCATCACGGAAGTGCGGGCGATGACGCCCATCTGATCGGGATCGAGGCTTCCCAGTTGCGTGATCATCTCCTCCGTCATGCCGTCACTGAAATATTCCTGGCCAGCATCTCCCGTCAGGTTTTCGAAGGGCAGAACCGCCAGCATCACTCGTCCGCCAGAATGTACGGGCCGGGCCGGAAACCCACTGCGTCCGAGATACAAACCGACGCCAGCGATCAGGGCGATCGCCATTCCGAGAATCGATGCCCAGAGCACCCGCCCCCGTGGTCGCAGCAACCGGCTGGCAGTATCCTCACCGGCTGAAGAAAGCGGCGCCGCGATCACGGGCTCCGATTCCGCGTCGGCATCGGCCACCGGTGTTTCAACAACGGGAGCAATGAAACGATACCCCCTTCCCGTAATCGTTTGAATATAACGTGGCTGCTCGGGGTCGTCCTTCAAAACCTGCCGGATCTTCCGGATCGCGCCGTTGACGGCGTTGTCCGTGTCGAGGTAGACGTCCTTACCCCAAATCTTTTCCACGATTTGTTCACGACTCACCAACTCTCCCCGCTGCTGCACCAGGGAGAGAAGAATTTCCATGGGTATCCGCTCCAACTTGAGCATCCGGCCGGAGCGGTACAGTTGTCCGGCAGCGAAATCGAGTTCGAAATCGTCGCCGAATCTGAGTGAATCCTGGACTTTGGATGGCTCCGGTGGCAAGAAGGGTCCCCTTACATCAAGCAAGTATTCTACCCCGGTTCGCAAGTTTCGCGGCATCTCCATTGTTATGAGCTAGTTACGGGGACATAAAAAGCAAGATGTTCAACAGGCCTCCGCTATTGTGGCGAAACGACGAATTGGGCATGATGCGCGGCATGGGGGAGAGGCGTTCCCTGCTCTCGCTGTTGGGAAAACGGCGGAAGGTGTGGGCACGTCCTTCGTCTAAAAGAAATCGTTCGAGATGGGAGTCGACAATGAAGAAGCAGACAATCGCACTTGCCGCGATCACCGTCATGGCGTTGACCAGCGGCTTTACAACCTTGGCGGTGGCGCAGAGCGACGCGGCGCGCATGATCTATCAGTCGGCCGCCACGGTGGAGACAAATGTAGCCGGGATCCGCACGTATCCGCAGCCGGAGGAATCCTTCAAGCCGGCGATGGCGTCGGACGAGGATTTGGCCAGGTATGGGTTTCCTCCGCGGCCCAATAAGAACACCAACCCACAGGGTTACGCGATGTGGGAAAGGGCGATGCAGGCGGCGAAGCACCGGTGGACGGGGCCATTGACTCCGCACCCGGAGGCCATGAGCACGCCGATGATGCCGGCCAAGCGGCCGGCGAAGGATGTGGTCCACAGCGACACGGTGACAACGGAATATACAACCAACTGGAGCGGAGTCGGAAACAGCAACACTCTGACGAAGTGGAATCCGAAGACGTCGTTTGACAGCGTCTACTCGCAGTTCAATGTCCCGGTGGTGCAGCAGGCGTTCGACGTTTGCGACGGCGGCTACGACTGGGAAGTGACGTGGAATGGCATTGACGGTTTCAAGAACGGAACCGTGCTGCAAGGGGGAAGTTCGTCGCAGGCGTATTGCAAGAGCAACAGCACCAAGCAGATCTATTACGCCTGGATCGAGTGGTACCCGAGCTATCCCATCGTCGAGGCTTTTAGCGTAAATCCTGGCGACGACATGTACGTGAATAGCTATTCGCCTAACGGCGGATGCAATCCGGGCCAGGTGTTCGTGGAAGACGAGACAACGCTCGCATACGGGACTTACCAGCTCACATGGGAAAATGGCCCGTGCCTGGTGGGAAACGGAGCGGAGATCGTGGTGGAACGTCCCTACGGAGACAACGGAAAGAACTATCCGCTGGCGAACTACATTTGGGACTTTGCGCTGTCGTGGGATTGGGAGATCAAGGGCACGGAGTTTTACCCCGGAATGACGACTCCGGCGACATATGTCTTCCAGATGGTGGATGACAACGATACGCAGGTCATTTCAGTGCCTACAGTAGAAGGAAAGTTCTCCGTTTATTTCTACGACACCAACTGCGCTTACACGGGCGGGTGCGTGTTCTAAAGGCAGCGGTCCGCAATCGGCGGGGATCGCGATGCGATCTCCGCCTTTTTTCGGTCGATGCCGTTCGTGGTTGCAATTGAATTCGCATCTCGGACTGGTCCCAACGCTCAAAAAATCTGCGGGAAGAAAACTTAGACGGAGACGGTTCATGAAAAACTCGAAACTGCACCATTTGCCAACCCTGGTTCTGTTGCTGTGCTTGCTTTCCTGGGTGGGGGCCTATGGCCAGATCACACCCAGCAGCGACGTCTTCACCAACCCTGCAGCGACCCTGCCCGCACGGGAGTGCTAGGGCGATCTCTGAGTTGGCCGAATTCGCGTTCAGCCCAACTCCGAGGGGTGCCCTGCCCAAGCTAGGATTGGGCGGTCCTTTTGACTTTCTCCGGCACATCCCCAGCCGGTGAGCACCATCCTCCAACTGACTATGCGCGAGGACGCCAAACCGTTTGGGACGTTCCCGCGCGTGCCGTCAACAACGGGGATCAAGGAGACCGGAGACCAGACGAAGAGCTACCTGGAGATTTTGCTGCGACCTGACACCTGGCACCTGCCCCTAGATCGGAGTCGATCCCTTGAACAGCCAGATCAAATCGATGATCAGAATGATCACCACCATCAGCTCCAGCACAAACGCTCGGTTCTGGTGGAATTGATCGATCATGAAGCGATAAAGCTCCTCGGCGGTGTGGACTTTCTGGTTGACCAGATCTTTGTAATCGGTGACTCCGATCTTGGACGCGGCAACTTTGTAGAGACGTGCGGAAAACATGTCGCTCAGGAATTTGATGGCATTGTCGGCGCGCTCGGTCAGTTCGTCCACGTCGAGCAACACAGTATGCAAACGGCTGGCGCGCTTCGCGGTCCGCCAGCGGGCCCAGATTCCGGTCGAACCGTGGTCCATGAAGTCGTAGACGCTCTGCAGTTCGCGAGTCAGCAACTCGTCGTAGTGGCGGAATTCCAGCAGCTGCGAGTTGGCGTATTCGAGCAGTTGGATGACGGTCTCCGCGCCTGCCGTTGAGTCGTACAGAAACGCGCCGTTCCAGCTGATCACGGCCAGGTCGTTCGGATAGTACGAGATCTTCGACTGCATGATCTCCTGTTGCTCGCCGTCGGAAAGCGGCATGTTTTCGCCGCGCACAATCTGGGCAATGCGTCCTCCCTCGGCCGCGAGCAGTTCCGCCGCCGAAGGATTGCCTGCGATATCGCGCACATGAAAGACGAAGTAGTCTTCATCCAGCCAGCTCTCGTAAAGCTTCACCAGCGCCGGACGTGCCCGCTCGATCTTCTGCTTGACGATCTTCTGCGCAAAGCTGGTGAAGTCGGTATCCCAAACCCAGCGGCCAGCGAGCCGGACAAGCGTGTCCCAGTCGCCAGAAAACGGCAGCTCAAAGACGACGCTGAGAACGCCGTAATCGTAGTATTTGATCTGCACGTCGAGACGTTCCCCGCTCTCCAACACCAGCGGCTCGACCTGCTCGACCACCGGAGGTCGCTGGAATCGCACGTATCCAGGAGCAGGATGCTTGAAGCTAGCTTCTTGCCGCCGCGCTCCAAAGATGTCGCGCAGGGAGTCAAGCTTGATCTCCTCGCAAACGTCGAACTGGATCAGCACCAGCACCGACCCTTGCAGCGCCTTGCTCTGAGAGATGGCTGCGGAATGGGCGGGAACCGGAACGGTGGGATTTGCGGTTTCCATAGAAAGGCCTGCTGGCTTTGTCTATGGCTATTGTTACAGAAAGCGGACTGGATGGGGAGTGGGCGAATAAACCTATGTAGTGCAACTACTTGCCAGCACCCTCCTCCTTGTAAAACAGTTTGGCGGCCCCTCGGAAACAGTGTAATATGTGTACAGCGAGTACACAATATGGATACAATCAAAATTGCCGTTCGTGAATTCCGTGAGAACCTCGCCGGCTATCTCGAATCCGATCAGCCCTTGGCGATCACGCGGCACGGTGAGACGCTCGGCTTCTACATTCCCGCACAAAAGCGCAGCCGGACGGCAGAATTGGAAGCGATGCGCGCCGCCGCGAAGGATCTGGACAAGATGATCGCGTCTTGGGGCTCGACGGAAGGCGAGCTCATGGACGAGTATAAGCAGATTCAACGCTCTGCCCGCGAGAAGAAGCGAAGTGCCAAGTAAAGCGCTGGTGGTTGACGCCATGTATCCGGCCGCCGGCCAGGACGAACGTCTTCGGCTTGGAATAGGATAGAAGCCGGATGGACCTCTACGTCATTGCTGGGCCGAACGGCGTGGGCAAAACCACGTTCGCCCGGGAGTTTCTTCCCAACTATGCGGACTGCAAGAATTTCGTCAATGCTGACTTAATCGCGCAAGCGATGGCACCTTTTTCTCCCGAGACTGCCGCGGTACGAGCGGGGAGAATGATGCTCAGCGAAATTCGGTCGTTTGCCAAGAAGCGGGTGTCATTTGCTTTCGAGACAACGCTGTCTGGCCGGGGCTATATGGCCTTGCTGCGACAGTTGAAGGCCCAAGGGTACGAGATCCACGTTTTCTTCTTGTGGGTCACATCGGTGGACCTTGCGTTATCGCGAGTGCAGGAGCGAGTTTCGAGAGGCGGGCACGATGTGCCAGAAGCAGTGGTTCGGCGCCGATTTGACCGCTCGATAGGAAATTTCCTGTCTGATTATCAGCGATTGGCGGATCGGTGGATGCTGTTTGACAACTCGGGCGATAGCCCAATATTGGTCGCGTCTGAGCAGGATAGAAAGACTCGTATAATAGAAGCGAGCCTTTATAAGGCGCTGGTTGACCGTTACCAATGAGTAAGCCTTCAAAAGCCGTATTGCGGTTGCCTCTGGAGAAGCGCGCGGAAATTGCTTTCAAGGTAGCCGTGGCGAAAGCGATCGACGAACACGCTCGTCTGGGATTGCCCGTCTACATTTGGCGCGATGGTAGCGTAGTTGAGTTATCGCCGGATGAGGTGCGCGGGAGTTCGAGGAACTCGCAGGGAAAGTAGCTTAATATCCCTTGCAAAGGACGAGGTCGACGGCCTTGCCTTTGTCGAGAATCACCATCCATGGTCCGTTCCTCAAGAATGCCGCCTCCGTTCCATCGCCCCACCTCCCGAGCCCGCCAGTCGCTGGGTAGCAGCCCGAGAGGTTCGGTGTCTCTTCAAGGGTGTGGATGTAACCAAAGCGCTTCTTGAGCTGTTCCTTCGACATACCTGTAACGAGCCTCACGGGCCGTCTGTCATGCGTCATACCAGCGATCGCATGGTCGAGGTTCATGTTCTGATTTAGTCCGTGCGTCCACAAGACGTAGTCAATATTCTTGGGATCCTGGTCTTCGGGATAGAGTTCGACCCAAGCCGCGAATATGCCAAACGAGAGCAACATCCCAAGTGCCACGAGCGACAGCGCTGATGCCGTTTTCCAAAGCCAGTGCTTCATTTGGCCCTATCGTCTCTTTTATTCGCGTAGCTACTGTTTTCGAGCCAGCGCCAATAGCAGCGCCGCTCCTGCTGCGATCCCAGCAACAGCCAATCCTGTCCGATTCATGGATGTTCGAATGGCAGCTTCATGCGGCCTTACCCAAGCGTCTTCCGGAAAGTGTTGTGGCGCGGGATCGAAGAGCGGAAAGCCTTCGGGAGTTTCGGTGGCTTCCCGCAGCGCCATCTGCAATACCTCCGCAAGGTGCAACGTATGACGGTCGGTTTCTTGCGCAATTTGCTCGCGGCAGCTGAAACCGTCGGCGACGATGAGCCAGTCGGTGGGAGCCTGGCGAACCGCGGGCAGAAGTTCAAGTTCGCCGATCGCCTTCGAGACGTCGTACTTCTCTTTTTCGAAGCCGAAGGCTCCCGCCATACCGCAGCATCCAGGAGCGGGAGCGGTGAAGTCGACTCCCATACGTTGCAGCACGGCTTCCTCCGCGGTCATCTTCATGATGGCCTTGTGATGGCAATGGCCGTGGATTAGCGCTTTGCGCGACAGTTTGGGAAGCGGGAAATCCTTGGCGCGCTGTTCAAGAAACTCGCTGAGCAGGAAGACTTGTTTTGACAGGGCTTGCGCGCGTTCGTCTTTGGGGAAAAGGTTCGTCAGTTCGTCGCGGAAGACAGAAGCACAGCTTGGTTCGAGGACAACGATGGGCGTTCCGGCTTCGATTTCGGGGAGGAGCTCGTCCATGATCTGGAGGAGCAGGGATTTGGCGCGGTCGAGCGCGCCGACGTCGTAGAGCGGGCGTCCACAGCAGAGATGCGCCCGCGGAACGGTGACGTCAAAACCGGCCGCTTCAAGGACTTCGACGGCGGCCTTGGCCGTGGAAGGAAGGAAGTGGTTGTTGAAGGTGTCGGCCCAAAGCAGGACGGCGTTATCTTTTCGGGGCTGCGCTCCTGGGGACGGACGAATGCGTCCGTGCCTACGTGGTTCCTGTCGCTCCCACCAATCCTTGAACGTCTCTGGAGCGAACGCCGGAATGCGGCGCTGGGCAGGGACTCCGCCCGCCAGCTTGGCCAGTTCGCGCAGACCAGGGAGTTGCGTTGCGAGATTCACCAGGCCCGGCGCGCGCGAAGCGGCGCTCATCCACAGGTCGATATTCGCGAGAGCCATTGCCTTCAGCGGACGGCGATTCGTTTCGTAGTAGTGCGAAAGAAATTCCGCCTTGTAGGTCGCGACATCGACGCCGACCGGGCAATCGCTCTTGCATCCCTTGCAGGCGAGGCAGAGGTCGAGCGATTCTTTCACGGCGTCGCTCTTCCAGCCGTCTTTGATGACATCTCTTTTCGTCATCTCCCAGAGCAGGTGGGCACGGCCGCGAGTGGAATGCTCTTCCTCACGCGTGACACGGTAGCTCGGACACATGACTCCGCCGGAATCGTGGCGGCACTTGCCGACCCCAACGCAGCGCATGGTGGCGGCGGCCAGGCTGCCGTGGTCGTCGGGAAACTTGAAATGCGTCTCCGGCTGCCAGGGATCATAGCCAGCGCCGAGGCGGAGATTCTCGTCGAGCCGATAGGGATCGATCAACTTGCCCGGATTCATCTTCCAATCGGGATCCCAAAGCGACTTGAACTCGCGGAAGGCCTGCATCAGTTCGGGGCCAAACATTTTGGGAAGCAGTTCGCCGCGGGACTGGCCATCTCCATGTTCGCCGGAAATCGAGCCGCCATAGCTCACGACGAGGTCGGCGGCTTCTTCCATAAATTTGCGGAACTTCCGAATGCCTTCGGTCGATTCGAGATCGTAGTCCATGCGGGTGTGGACGCAGGCATGGCCAAAGTGCCCGTAAAAAGAGCCGTCGTAGTGATGAGCTTGCATCAGCTTGCGCAGGTCGCGGAGATAGGCACCAAGCTTGTCGGGACCGACGGCGGAGTCTTCGAAGCCTTCCCAGCGCAACGGCTCGCCAGGAACGTGCGCGGTGACTCCCAGGCTCGACTCGCGGACATCCCAGATACGCTTGGCCTGGCGCGGGTCGGTGAACAGGCGCATATTCGGCGGGGCCGCGGAACGGTCAAGCGTCTGCATCAGATTGCCCGCCTGCGATTCGGCTTCGGCTACGGTGTCAGCTCCGAACTCAACCATCAGCCAGCCGCTGCCATCGGGCAGCAGGGCAAGGGCATCGAGATTCACGCCCTTGCGGCGGCTTGCTCCGACCATGATGTCGTCAAAACCTTCGAGGCCGATGGGGCGATGCTCCATGATCTGCGGGATGTGGTCGGCGCAGATATAAATGTCAGGCCATGCGATGACGAGCAGCACACGCGCTGGCGGACTTTCGACCAGCCGGCACGTGGCTTCGAGAATGGTGACGCAGGTGCCTTCGGAACCGACCAGCGACCGCGCCACGTGAAAGCCGCTCTCGGGAAGCAGGTGGTTGAGGTTGTATCCGGAGACGCGGCGCGGAATATTCGGGAATTGGCGTTGGACCTGCTCGCCGTAGCGGTCGGCGAGAGACTTGAGGCCGGTGTAGATTTCGGCGCGGCGGCCACCTTCGCGGATGAAGCGATCGAAATCGTCGGCGCTCGTCGCACCAACGTGCAGGCGCTGTCCGTCGTAGGTGAGGATTTCGAGCGCGTCGATATTGTCGTCGGTCTTGCCGGCCATGATCGAGTGCACGCCACAGGAGTTGTTGCCGATCATGCCTCCGAGGGTGCAGCGGTCATGGGTGGCGGGATCGGGCGCGAAAGTGAGGTGGTGCTTCTCGGCTGCGGCACGTAGGGTATCGAGGACGACGCCGGGCTCGACGCGCGCGATGCGGCGCGCGGCGTCTATTTCAAGGATGGTCGCCATGTACTTCGAGAAGTCGAGGACGACGGCGGCGTTACAGCATTGCCCGGCTAGCGACGTGCCTCCGCCGCGCGCAAGCAGCGGAGCGTGATGGTCGCGGCAGAGGGCGACGGTGGCGAGAACGTCTTCTTTGTCACGGGGAATTACGACGCCGATCGGGACTTGGCGGTAGTTCGAGCCGTCGGTCGCGTAGAGGGCGCGGCTGCCCGAGTCGAAACGGACTTCTCCGCGAAGATGGCGGCGAAGCGCAGCTTCAAGCGCGGAAGGGTCGAGGTGCGCGGCGTGAGATGAGGGTGGGGCAACGGTCTGCGACATAAGGCACAGAACATCTTCGACGATGC
>Ga0302266_10000452_pt1 | contig 41591 bp, 34 predicted proteins | sample III_Bog_E1_2_FD_194559 | JGI IMG/M metagenome (GOLD analysis project Ga0302266, IMG submission 194559) | Peat permafrost microbial communities from Stordalen Mire near Abisko, Sweden - III_Bog_E1_2 | ecosystem: Environmental > Terrestrial > Soil > Wetlands > Peat | place: Sweden: Abisko...
TGGTGGGATTGGGGGTGGGGGGTCTTGGATGGTGGGGTGGCGGGGGGACGCTGAGAGGCTCCGATCAACTCAGCTCATTCGGAGAGGCAAGAGCGCCGCTGCGATTTTCATTGCTGATGCACTGGCGACGCCGCTGACTCTGGGATGGTGAAAAGCTCGACGAGGGCCTTGACCCGCTCCTTCTGACGGGCAGGGGGAAAGCGCCTGGTTCTTGTTAGCTCCGCGATGCCATGGAGGCTTGCCCAAAACAACTCTGACAGGATCGGTGCCTTTGAGCCCTGCCCGCGAAAGAGTTCGAGGAGTTGTGCAAACGCGAAGTGCAACTCGGGAGGAGTCGCGGGGTCATCGAATGGAACGCTCAGGCTGAGGGAAAACATGGCTTCATAGAGTGCCGGCGACAAAGCGGCAAATGCAAGATATGCGGATGCCAAGGCTTCGATTGCGCTTTCACTTTCCGGTCGTTTTCGCGTCTTCTCCAAAGCCAGGCCAATTTCTTTGAATCCCTCGATAGCGACCGCGGCAAGGACCCCTTCGCGGCTTCCAAAATGTGCGTACAAAACGGGTTGGCTGTATGAGATTTCGTCGGCCAGGCGTCGAACGGTGACGTTCGGCCACCCCTCAAGCTCGGCGATTCGCCGAGCGACGCCGATGATCTTGGCTCGGCGGGCCTCTTTGTCCCGCAGTTTTCTTTCCACGATTCTGTTCGCTGCCGAGGTCGTCTCCATCCCGGAAATTATAGCATCGCTAGAAATTCTGTCGTCTCTGAAAATAATTCGAGAATGTTCTTGCATCCGCAGGGCAATTCCCTCATCATTTATAGCGTTGCTAGATTTTATAACGATGCACAAACAGGAGAAGATAAATGAACACGACAGCAAGTTTTGCCAGTTTGACTTTGAAGCGCAATTCTCTCCTCTTCTGGTTCACGCTGTTGATACCGGTAGCGATCATCGGGATCGGCATCAACTTCATCCTGAACCCGGTTGGGGCCTCAACTGCTTACGGAGTTCCCATCCACGATCCCGCGGTCTTTCCTTTTATGTGGGTGAAAGGAATTCGCGACATCTTCTCGGGGCTTGTGGTTCTGACATTCCTGTTAAGGGGAGAGCGCCGCACCACGGCAATTCTCTTTTCACTCGCAATCCTGATACCGATCGGCGATGGACTGGTGATTCTGAACGACCTAGGTTTTGCGCCACCCATCTTTATTCACTGGGGAACCGCGCTTTACATGGCAATTGTTGCCGCGTTTCTGCTGAGAAAGCCGTAGTCAGCCGCAGGTGCAGTTCTGAAGGTCTTGTGGAGGAATCCCGATGGAAGTCCTGAATGTCGTTGCAATAATCGTGGCTGGATTGATGGTGGGATGCGAGCTGGCGATTGCCGCATTCATTCATCCAACTCTGGATACACTGCCGGATGGGGTCCATCTGCCGGCAGCAAGCGCCATCGCGCGTGTAATGGGGGCAGCGATGCCGTTTTGGTATGCCCTGACGCTGTTGCTGACTGTAGCCGAGGCGGTTGCGGGTTGGCACCAGTCCGGCCATGTTCCGTTCTGGTTCGGAGGCTCGGCGATTTTGTGGACGACGGCCATTGTTTACACACTCATTTGCCTAGTGCCGATCAACAACCGGATCGCGTCCTGGGAGAAGTCCACTGCGCCTGCCGACTGGAAGATATACCGGAGCAGATGGGACCTGTTTCACCGCTGGCGTGTCGTTGAGCTCACGATTGCATTTACGCTTCTGATCGTGGGCATTCTCGGCAAGTAGACCCGTTTGAGCCTTCCCGAGGGCAGGGCCCTTGGCAAATACAAGGAGAAATCAGATGACTGAACCGACGAGCACGATCCCGCTTCCGCCTCCCGACGATCTGACCCGGGCATTGGCGTTCGCGCAGGCCGACGGCGCAACAGCACCCCACATCGGGCTGGTTGGAGCGACGTATACCATCACGGTGGCTGGAAAAGACACCAACGGACGATTCTGCGTGATCGACATGCACGTGCCGCCAGGGGGCGGGCCACCTCCGCATCGTCACGACTTCGAAGAGACCTTCATCCTGATCGAGGGCGAGTTGGAGATGACCTTCCGCGGCGAGAAGTCTCTTGTCCGGGCGGGCGATACAGTGAATGTTCCGTCGAATGCTCCCCACCAGTTCCATAACGCATCGTCCGAACCGGTAAGGATGACGTGCGTCTGTTCTCCAGCGGGTACAGATGAGTTCTTCCTCGAAGTGGGGGTGCCGGTGGCGTCGCGCACAACTCCGCCACCCAGGCTGGATGGGGAGCAAGCGGTGGAATTTCTGAAGAAGATTCGAGCGACTACGCCGAAGTACCACACCGAACTGCTGGAGAGGGCGTAGAAGCGAGAACGCCGTAGCGACGATTTAGGCATTGGGGGCTGACGCCATGGTTCCGGCCGCGATGGGGATGCGAAGGGACGGGGCACTTGGCTTTGGAATCTGACGGCGGGGAACGCTTCTTTGATTTCTTGACAGGGTTCGTGGGCGACTCGTAGGCTTACGGCCATCCCTGCTAATGGAGAGTCGACGATGAAAGCCAAGATGAGCATTTTGAATGTGTCGGTGCCGGTGAACAAGATTGTGCCTTATGGTGGTCCGGGGATTTCTCCGGCGGGGCATAACTTTAATTTTCTGGCGAGCGTGAAGGTTACTCCGCGGACGATGGGCGGCTTGTCTGGCGAGGGGATCGACTGCCCTCAGTTGGAGTGGAAAGAGCGGATCGACTGGTTTGAGTGGAAGCAGATGACGGGGTGGTATTACGTAGGCGATAACACGAAGGATATGTACGCGCATAACCCGCTTTCGAATACATTCGGCAATTGGGGGCAGGTGCGTTATTTGTCGGCGAAGTATCCGCCGAATGCGGCGCCGGCGGGGATGATGGCGATCAGCGACGACACGGCGGCCAAGCACTGGATAGCGGCCAATGGGCTGACCTGGAACATACAGATTACGGATGTGCCGGGGATGGGGCTGGCGGGCGGCTCAGGGGGCGGCGGCGGGGCGAGCCTGGTGATTGGGTCGTCGCGGCGGCGGGTGATTTATTTCGATCTTGGTTTCAGCGGTTCTCCGGCGCGGGTGAAGTGCGTGCAGGTGCTGGAGACGATGAATGGGGTGCTGACGATTCACAAGTTTCTCAACCAGGATGTGCAGAAGACGCAGGTGGATAGCTTGGCGAATTTGGCACGTTGGCGGACGCAGGTGAATACGCCGGGGAATTTTGCGTTTTGAGGGACTGGACGACGTGGCCTTCAGGGAAGCTCTGAATGAGCTTTCAGCGTTCCCTTCGGGGACTGAAGAGGCTGTGTTCATTTTGCGCTGCCTGCGGCACCCTTCGACTTCGCTCAGGTGCGCTTGGCTGCCAAGGGACGCGGCGGCGGAGATTCGAGGATTCCCGTCCATTCGCGATGAGACTGCGAATGGACGGGGCACGGGGGATTTTGGGCGGGTCCGAGACGAGGTTCATTGCGGAGGGGCTTGTTTATGTTCGTGGCGGCCTGTTAGTTCTGGCTCATCGGACGGGTTTGCTCTAAGCTCACTGTATGACAGAGGCGACAGCGTACAAAGCAATTACAAAAGGGATCGCGGTAAGCGTGATACCGACTTACCTTGAGGCGCAATCGTCGCCTGGCAGCTCGCAGTATTTCTGGGCTTATCGAGTGATGCTTGAGAATCTGGGACAGGAAACGGTGCAACTGTTGAGCCGGCACTGGATGATTACAAACGCGCGCGGCGAATTCACAGAGGTGAAGGGTGCGGGTGTTGTTGGGGAGCAACCGGTGCTCGAGCCGGGAGGCCGTTATGAATACACGAGTGGCGCGCCGCTCGACACGCCGTCGGGGATGATGGGTGGGGCTTACACGATGGAGAGTGAGAGCGGGGAGCGGTTTGATATTGAGATCCCGACGTTCTCGCTGGACAGGCCGAATCAGAGTGTGGTGCTGAACTGAGGGTTCGGGGCTGAAGCGACCCTCTGCTCATTGGAGGCCCGAGCCTAAAGGCGATCTACATTTGCTGCCCTTTCAGGGGGTTGGAAGCCCCCTGCTCTCTCTGTTGCTCCGTCGAAGCTTTCGATTCAGGATGGGGTGCGGGTTTATAGTGGCTGGCATGGAAAAACGTGTGCTTCGCTCGCAGGCCTGGTTTGGGGGCAAGGATAAAGACGGGTTTATTCACCGCAGCTGGATGCGGAACCAGGGGTTTCCTGGGGATGTGTTCGATGGGCGGCCGGTGATTGGGATTTGCAATACATGGAGCGAGTTGACGCCCTGTAATGCACACTTTCGCGAGCTGGCGCAGCGGATCAAGAACGGGGTTTGGGAGGCGGGTGGGTTTCCGCTGGAGTTCCCCGTGACGTCAATGGGCGAGACGAATATGCGGCCCACGGCGATGATGTTTCGCAACCTGGTGAGCATGGATGTGGAGGAGTCGATACGGGCGAATCCGATTGATGCCGTGGTGCTGATGTGCGGGTGCGACAAGACTACGCCGAGCCTGGTGATGGGGGCGGCGAGCTGCGATGTTCCGACGATTGTGCTGAGCGGCGGGCCGATGCTGAATGGGCGGTATCGCGGGCAGGCGATTGGGTCGGGGACGGTGGTTTGGCAGTTCAGCGAGGCGGTGAAGGCGGGGACCATGAGCCAGGAGGAGTTCATGGACGCGGAGAGCTGCATGAGCCGGAGTGCGGGGCACTGCATGACGATGGGGACGGCTTCGACGATGGCGTGTATGGTGGAGTCGCTGGGGCTGAGCTTGCCGGGGAACGCGGCGATTCCGGCGGTGGACTCGCGGAGGAAGGTGCTGGCGCACGAGACGGGGCGGCGCATTGTGGCGATGGTGCATGAGGACCTGCGGATTTCGAAGATTCTGAAGCGCGAGGCGTTTTTGAATGCGATTCGGGCGAATGCGGCGGTGGGCGGGTCAACGAATGCGGTGATCCATTTGATTGCGTTTGCGGGGCGGGTGGGGGTGCCGCTGACGCTGGAGGACTGGGACAAGTTTGGGCACGACGTTAGGACGCTGCTGGACTTGCAGCCGTCGGGGCGGTTCCTGATGGAGGATTTCTATTATGCGGGAGGGCTCCCGGCGGTGCTGCGGGCGCTGGCGGAGCATGGGCAACTGGATGGGCAGGCGCTGACGGTGAATGGGCGGACGATGGCGGAGAACGTTGCGGACGCGGCCAATTGGAATACTGAGGTGATTCGGGACTTTGACAAGCCGCTGGTGGAGCGGGGCGGGGTGGCGGTGTTGCGGGGGAATCTGTGTCCGGATGGGGCGGTGCTGAAGCCTTCGGCCGCGTCGCCGCATTTGATGAAGCATAGGGGGCGGGCGGTGGTGTTCGAGAGCATTGAGCACTATAAGGAGCGGATTGAGGACCCGGAACTGGAGATTGACGAGGGCAGCGTGATGGTGCTGAAGTATTGCGGGCCGAAGGGGTATCCGGGGATGGCGGAGGTGGGGAATATGGGGCTACCGGCGAAGCTGCTGGCGCGCGGGATTACGGACATGGTGCGGATTTCCGATGCACGCATGAGCGGGACGGCCTATGGAACTGTAGTGCTGCATGTTTGCCCGGAGGCGGCCGTGGGCGGGCCGCTGGCGCTGGTGGAAGAGGGCGACTGGATTGAGCTGGACGTGGAGGGGCGGCGGCTGCATTTGGAGGTGGAGGATGCGGAGTTGGAGAGGCGGAGGGCGAAGTGGGTTGCGCCGGAGCCAGCGTTTAAGAGTGGGTATCAGAGCTTGTATGTGGAGCATGTGATGCAGGCGGACAAGGGGGCGGATTTTGATTTTCTGCTGGGGTGCAGGGGGGCTGGGGTGCCGAGGGAGTCGCATTGAGAACAGGGGTTAGGGATTAGGGGTTAGGGGTGAAATACGGGCAGTTCGACGCACCATCCGTTCACTATGAACGGGGCTGGTTGAGAGTCGAGGTTTCCCACCCATTCGCGATGAAACTGCGAATGGATGGGGCACGGGAGATTTTTGGCGGGATGAGCTTCCAGAAATGCGGGTCCTTCGACTCACCACCCCCAGGCTGAAGAACGCCTGGGGCCCCTTTCGCTCAGGATGACAGGTTTGTTTATTGCCAGGAGACACGAGAAATGCTTGACGGCTGTGCTGAGTTTGCGCGTTATCCGAGCTTGGAGGGGCGGGCGGTGCTGATTACGGGCGGGGCCACGGGGATTGGAGAGTCGCTGGTGACACACTTTGCGCGGCAGGGGGCGCGGGTGGCGTTTCTGGATATTCAGGATGAGGCGGCGGAGGCGCTGGTGGAGGCGCTGGCGGCTGAGGGGTGTCCTGCGCCGCTTTATCGGCATTGTGATTTGACGGATATTGGGGAGTTGCAGCGGGTGGTGGAGGAGGTTGTTGGGGCGCTGGGGACGGTGGATGTGCTGGTGAACAATGCGGCTAACGATCAGCGGCATTCTATTGAGGAAGTGACCGAGGAATTCTTTGACGCGTCGATGGCGGTGAATTTGCGGCCACAGTTCTTCATGATTCAGGCGGTGCTGCCAGCGATGCGGAAGGCGGGGCGCGGGGTGATCGTGAATATGTCGTCGATTTGCTGGATGATTCCTTCGACGGGGGTGCCGCTGTATATCGCGGCGAAGGCGGCGATTGTGGGACTGACGCGGACGCTGGCGCATGAGCTTGGCGGCGAAAATATTCGGGTGAATGCGGTGCTGCCGGGGGCGATTGCTACGGAGAAGCAGAAGCGGGTGGTTTACTCGCCGGAGTACAAGGCGGAGATCATGGCGAGCCAGGCGCTGCAGCGGGATATTTTGCCGGAGGATGTGGCGCGGCTGGTGCTGTTTTTGGCGGCGGATGATTCCAGCGGGATTACGAATCAGAGCTATGTGGTGGATGGGGGATGGGTGTGAGCGCAGCGGAGCTGCGCAGGGTCTGGGGTCTAGGGTCTGGGTTGGTTAGATTGGGGCGAGATGGGGATTCGGTTTAGGGCGACGGTTGGGTTGATGGTGGCGGGTCTGGCTGCGGCGGGCTGGGGGCAGGCTGACCTGGCGCGGTCGGTGGAGTATGCCAAGGTGCAGGCTCGGCTGGCGCGGGGGTGGAATACGTGGGATGTGCATAGCGTGGCTACGCAGGTGCTGCTGCCGGAGGGGCTGGCGATTCATGTGGGGATGAAGCATAACTCTACGCTGAATGGGGATGCGTACTTGGGAGATGCGCTGATTGGGCGGATGGATAAAGATGCCGAGGTTGTGACGCCGGGGGCGCATGCGTGGGATGGGAGTTATACGAGCGCGGATTTTGCCTGGAAGGGGCATAAGTGGCGGGTTGAGAGCGCGCATGACGGGGATGACCTGGTGATGCTGGTGACACCAATGAAGAAGGTGGACGTGGTGGCGCCGACGGTGGTGTTCTCGGTCAACTACTTGTGGAATAGACCGGGAGCAGTGATGCGCCGAGCTGACATCATCGACGCTGAATCGAAGTTTGAAGGGAAGGAAGAGGTCGATACCGCGTCGATCTTCTGCACTTGTGAAATTGGACTCGAGCATACGAAGTCAGAGTTCGTCAGCGTTCCAGTGGGAGGGCCTTATTTTGCAGCGAGCATGAACGAGCCGGTTGGAATCAGTACTGGGAAGCGGCGCTCCTTGAAGGAAATTGAAGAAGACATCCAAGCTGAGTTCATCCTGTACGTTGCTTCCAATAGTTCGCAGGCACACATAGACCCAATCAAAGATGCGATTGAGACTACGTTGGGTTGGGACACGATTTATGAGCCGGAGAAGGGGCGGGTGATTTCGCCGGTGAGCCGGGTTTGGAGCGTGGGGTGGGGCGGGTATGTGCTGTTCGACTGGGACACGTTTTTTGCGGCTACATTGGCTTCGATTGGGGATAAGGACCTGGCATATGCCAACGCTGTCGAGATATTGCGGGAGGAGACCAAGCAGGGGTTTGTGCCGAACTATGCGCGGGCCGGGGGGTGGAAGAGCGAGGACAGGTCGGAACCGCCGGTGGGTGCGATTACGGTGCTGGGGCTCTACAAGCAATTTCATGAGCGGTGGTTTCTCGAAGACGCTTATGCACCGCTGATGAAGTGGAATCGTTGGTGGGCGGCGCACCGGGATACGCAGGGATATCTGGCATGGGGGAGCGATGGGGGGAATGAGCCCGAGAACCTGGACGATGGGTCGCGGGGGACGCATCAGGGGGCCGAGTTTGAGTCGGGGCTGGACAACAGCCCGATGTATGACGGGACGTACTACAATCCGGATTCGCACTTGATTGAGATGGGTGATGTGGGGCTGATGAGCATGTATGTGGCGGACTGCGATGCGCTGGCGGAGATTGCGGAGACGCTGGGCAAGGCGGAGGATGCGAAGGAGTTACGCGGGCGCGGGGACAGGTACAGGGCGAAGCTGGGGACGATGTGGGATGAGAAGGCGGGGATGTTTCTGAATCGGGATTTGCATACGGGGAAGGCGAGTATGCGGCTTTCGCCGACGAACTTCTATCCGATGCTGGCTCATGCGGCGACGGCGGAACAGGCGAAGACGATGGTGGAGAAGCACTTGCTGAATCCGGACGAGTTCTGGGGGGAGTGGGTGATTCCATCGATTGCGCGAAATGATCCGGCGTTCAAGGATCAAGAGTATTGGCGGGGTCGGATCTGGGGGCCGATGAACTATTTGGTTTACCTGGGCCTCGAGAAGTATGACGATGGGAAGACGCGGGCGGCGTTCGCGGAGAAGTCGTATGACCTTTTTCTGAAGGAGTGGCGAGAGAAGGGGCATGTGCATGAGAACTACAATGCTGAGCTGGGAACTGGGGACGATGTGACGAGCAGCGACCGGTTTTATCATTGGGGGGCGTTGCTGGGGTATGTGGAGTATCTGGAACAGGGGGGAGCGAAGCTGGGGAAATGAGGGCGTTCGCTCGGGGGCTAAAGCCCAGCGTTTATTTTCAGCCACTTGCGGCACGGCTGAAGCCGTGCCCTTTCAAAACTTCGGCCATTCGGTAGTTTTTCCGCAGCCTGTAAAGCCCAGCATTGATTTGATTGGCTTTATCGGGACGCGACCCCGACCCGAGCCAGACCCAGAGGGTTCCCCGGTTCCCCGGTGGGGGACTGAAAAGAAACTACTTCAGCCCGTACCTCCAGGACGGGATTTCATTGGGGGAATGCGGACCCCGGACTTCATGCGGGGCTATTATCAGCTTCTCCCTCCGGGAGGAACGGGGCAGCGGGTTTCATCGATCCGCGGGTCGGCAACGCTGGTGGAGGACTGTTGCAAACGCTTTGAAAACTGATTTCCCCAAAGGTTTTTAGCGCAGCATGTAAAGCACGTACTCTTCAATTCTTGGACAACGTGTGTGGTTTTGTTAGTCTATGCATCAGGAGCACGCCCATGAGCATTACTTCCCCGTTTTTTGTGGTACCGGTCATCATTGCGGTCTTCGTTGCCTGCATCTTTTTTGCCACCAGCAGCAAGGAAGACGGATCTTCGTCGCACTGAGGAAGTCTGATTGGCTTTGTAGGCGCGACTGAAGTCGTTCCTTTTCAGAGCATTGACCGACTCGAAGAGCGTCTTGAAGATGCTTTTTGGTGCGTTGGCAGCCAAGGCTTGAGTCCGCCCGCACATTTCATGGGTGGGTCAAGGACAGGGCACCCGCAGGAGAAGGACAAATGCAGGTCCTTCGACTCACCACCCCCAACCTCCGCCCCGGAACTGAGAAACGCTCGGGGCCCCGTTCGCTCCTCATGAACAAGGACTTCATGCAGCGATGGGGACGAGTTGAAAGCCGAGCGCCTTGGCTTGTTTGCGGAGTCGCTTTTCGTGGCGTTGGGCTTGTGTTTGCGCTTCGATAACGAAGACACTCTCGTCATAGGCTTGGCCGGTAGTCATCAGATGATAGACTGCGAAGGCGAACACTGTTAGCGATGCCGACGGCGACCAGGATTCCACGGGAACGGGTTTTGCAGAGAGCGATGGAGGTTGGGCGCCAGGGAGGGGCGGAGGGAAGGTTGGCGGATGGGGTTGGCGGGTCTCGATGAGGGTTTTGGCGATGGCCGGTCTTTTGGGCGAGAAACTTCGGTTTGGGGATGGAATCACCCACCCTTTCCACGATGAGCTTGTGGAAAGGATGGGGCACCCGGCCCGTTGGGTAGTAAGGATAGCTCAGAGTTCCCTCGGCTCTCAGCAGCCCGAAAAGTCGACGGTCGAAGTTCGTGGTCTCCCATCCTTTCCGCGATGAGACTGCGGAAAGGATGGGGCACCCACACGGCGCTGGCGGGTCAAGGGTGGGCCACCCGCCAAGATGTTAATACAGTCCCACATTCACTCGCCCAAGACCCCAAGAGTAAAGAACAGAGATTAGAGAAGTATCTGTCTTTGCGTCGTCAAGCTCTTTCTGAAATTGAGCAAGGGATTCACCGTATGCTTGACCGGCTCGGTCCCGATCTATGGCTTCCTGAACCTCTTTCTCAAACTCCGCTAGTTTCTGAGGATTCAGTTTCCGGCCCAGAGCAGCCTTTAAAGCCTTAAGGTTATCGTCCTGCTCCCTTAGCCTAGTTGCAATATTCTCTGCCATTGTCCTTGAGTCCATTTTGCTACCCCTCCCCGGATTGCAATTGAAAACATGATGCCGATAAGAATGATCCTCTCATTTGCTTTTCGGTGGTTCTTCCCAATAGGGGCAGAATTTTAAGGTGAGAGCGGCATCAAGTCCCAGCCGTTTGTTCTCTTGCATTGCATCGGTATGCTTCGTCATGTACTCCAGATATGCCTCGATCATCTCTCGGTATGAAAACCCTATGAAACATCCGAATTTATATGCTGGACCTTTGCCGTCAACAAAACCTTCGATATAGGAGAGGCATTGATTTGCCTCATCTATTTGAGCGGTCGTGGCGTCCTTTACATGCCAGTTCTTGCACTGGCGATAGAGGTCCGCGCCCCTCGTGAAATCATGGCCTTTCGGAGAATTGTTGGATTGTGCGCTTATGCTCACAGAGGACACAAATATCGCTAAAGCAGCAAGCACGGTTGATAAGAAGCGAACAAGCATGAGCAAATGCCTCCACGATTAAAGCAACCGCCACAGCACGAAAGCTGCCAGCACGAGGACCAGGAAAAAAATGGTGGCACCGTCACTACGATTTGAAAGACCCTCAAGAACTGTGCAGGCAAAGGAAAAAATCTGAAGGGCTACCCAACACAGGAATAAAAATGCCGCCACGCTGATTGCAAAGCTGACCACAGCATTTTCCCTCCGCATCGCGTTGTTCGGTTTACCGAACAGATAGACCAACGATAGCGGCAACGATGGGAACTGGCAATCAGTTTCCCTGTCCGGCTTGGCCGCAGAATCAGCGAGTTTAGGGAAAAACACGGCCTGTCGCAGACTCGAATAGGGGGGACATGATCCTATTACCTCGGATTACCCCGGGGGCACCCTCTCCTGTCAGAGAGTCAGGATTAATAGCGAGGGGGTTGGTTGGGTTGGGGGAGGTCCATGGCGGAGTACTTGGATTCGAAAAGGCGGAAGCGGCGCTCTTGTTCCCATTGGGCCTGGGCTTTTTGGCTGCTGTCTAGGAAGGACTTGCAGGACTGGGAGGGGTCGTCGGCGCCGGGGGTGTCGGATTTGCATTGCTGGACGGGGTAGGTGAAGAGGTCGGGGTTGGCCCAGAGGCTGGGGCCGGGCAGGAAGTCGTGTTCCATGCCGGTGCGGGCGAGCTGTTTGATGTCCTGATAGGTGAGGTTGTAGTCGATGGCGGCGCGGACGTACTCGTGGGTGAGGTCGATGCGGCTGACGCCTTCGTCGTCGGTAGAGAGCGCGACGGGGACGTGATTGAGGCGGTAGATGGGGAAGGGGTGGTGGTCGCCTTCGACGCCGAGGATGCCCTCGTTGGAGCTGAGGTTGATTTCAACCATGACGTGTTTGCGGGCCATTTCGCGGAGAAGCTGCGGGGCGTAGTCCTCGTCCATGACATCGACGCCGTGGCCGATGCGCAGGGCGTGGCCGATTTCGACGGCCTGGCGGATGTGGAAGCGGAGGCCTTCAGGCGGGACGAGGCCGGGGGCGAGTTCGCCGGCGTGGAGGCTGATGTTGACCTTGGGGTAGAGGGTGTGGAGGTAGTCGAGCATTTGCATCTGGAGGGTGTAGTCGCGCATGGAGACGAATCCGTCTTCAGGCATGACGAAGTTGATGCCGACCCAGGTGTTGTCGTTGGCGTCCATGGCGGCTTGGATGGTTTGGAAGCCGAGGAGGGTTTGGGCGAAAACCTGCTCGGGCGGGAAACCGCGGAGGATTTGATAGATGTAGCGAATTTCAACCTGGCAGGCTGGGGTGGCTTGGGGGGTTGCGCAGTGCTCGATGGCTTTGCGGGCGGATTCGGCGGCGAGGACTGAGTCGCGATCAGGGGAGACTTCCAGGAAGAGGCCCTGGTCGATGAGTTTCTGGCGGAGGGTGGGGAGGTCGGGGTCAAAGCCAACCTGGTGGGCGATCTGGGCGGCGTGGCTGAAGGTTGGGGTATCCATCAGCTCGAGGTACTGCTGGTTTTGGGCGGCGGAGCGGGCGGCGATTTCATCGACCCATTCTCCGATATGGGAGGGTTTGAGGCCGGAAAACCGGGAGAAGGTGGAGAAGAACTGGTCGTGGCCGCTGAGGCTTGGCATGGGGACGAAGCTGCGCAGGGAGAAGGCGTCGATGAGGCGGTCGTAGAGATCCTGCGAGGCTGGGGAGATGTTTCCGGAAAGGGTGGAGGCGGGAACGAGCTTTGCGCCGCAGGGGGGTTGGGCGAATTTGAGGGCGACGGGGTCGATGCAGAGGCCGTCCTGGGCGGCGTCGCGGAGGAAGGTTTCAGCGTAGACGGCTCCGGAGAGGTGGACGTGGAGGTCGGCGCCTTTGGGGAAGTCGACGAGGAAGGCGCGGAGGGGGAGCGGGCCCTGGTGCTGGTAGCTGAGGAAGGCGCGGGCGGTTCGGGCTTCCTGCTCGGAGATTTTGGGGACGCGGGAATGGGAGCAGGCGCTGAGGGTGAGCAGAACCAGCGAGAGGGTGGCGAGAAGGTGTGCGGAGCGGTGCATGGTTGCTTTCCAGTGTAGAGCAGGACTGAGCGGAGTGGGAGAATGTGGCTTGCGGGAAGGAAGTTTGGGTTCGGGTTTGGCGAGGGTTTGGCGCGGACAACGGGAGTTGCTATACTGGGTGAGGTTGTTTTGAAGCGCAGTGTACGGGGGATCGCCCACCTTCTCCGGCGAAGCCGGAATTCGCGCAGAAAACTGCAACTTGAAGTTTGCACTGAGGCCAGATAGCTCAGTGGTAGAGCGCGGCCCTGAAAAGGCCGGCGTCGGCGGTTCAATCCCGTCTCTGGCCACCACACTCCCGTTTCACCCCGTCCCACTAGGCATCAAATTCCCCTTAAACTCTTTGTTTCGGCAAACTAAAGTACCACCTCCTGCCACGGGGAACCATGGCACTCCAGCTCGGACTGGGGTATATTTTGGGGTATATTCCGTATTTGAGAAAGCCATACCCCAATGCCGCTAACCGACACACAGGTGAAGAACGCGAAGCCGGGACAACGACCGCCGATCCGATTGAAAGGTGCTCGCAGCAATGCCGATGCTGAGCCATCCAAAAATAACGGTCAGAAAGCAGCCGAGAAGAAGAGCGCAGCTGAAAAGCTTCAGCAGCCAAAGAAGTACAACACAAAGTCGGGAGAGCCACCCAAGTCGTACAAACTCTACGACGGGGAGAATTTGTATATTGAGGTTTTTCAAAGCGGCTCAAAAATCTGGCGATTCCGATTCAAATTCCCCAAAGAGAATGCGATCTCTCTCGGCAAGTACCCAAAGGTCTCCCTCGCGAAGGCGCGCGAAGAACGGGACAAGTGCCTTGAGCTGTTAGCAAGAGGGATCGATCCAAGCCTGCACCGAAGGCTGGCAAAGGATGCGAAGACTGGGCAAGCTGAGGATGCTTTTGAAGTGATCGCCAAGGAGTGGCTGGCGAAATTCATCGACCCGAAGTCGACGAGTCACAGTAAGCGGGTCCACGCGCGGTTCGAGAACGATGTGTTTCCGTGGATTGGGAAACGGCCTATCGGTGAAATCGCTCCCAAAGAGATGTTGGCAGTGATTTCGAGGATTGAAGAGCGCGGAGCCGTAGATACTGCTCGCCGCACCCTGGGAAGCTGTAGCGATGTCTTCCGTTACGCCATTTCAACGGGTCGCTGCGAAAGTGACCCTTGCCGGGACTTGCGAGGCTCGCTCAAAGAGCTGGATCCCGGGCACTTTGCCGCAGTTACAAAACCGGCAGATCTCGCCGGAATCCTGCGGGCGATTGACGGTTACAAGGGGACTTTCCCGGTGCAATGCGCGTTGAAGCTTGCTCCGCTGCTGTTTGTTCGGCCGTTCGAACTTCGAACTGCGAAATGGGTGGACATCAACCTTGAAAGCGCCGAATGGTGCACGAAACTTGCGAAGGAAAATAAGGACCGTAAAGGCAGAATTGACTTCGATCAGTATTTAACGATTCCGCTCTCAAATCAGGTCATCGAAATCCTGCAAACCTTGCATCGCTTCACCGGCGATGGCGTCTACGTTTTTCCTGGCCAGCGCACAAAAGACCGGCCCATGAGTGAGAATGCAGTCCTCGCAGCTCTGCGCCGGATGGGAATCCCGAAAGAAGAGATGTGCGGCCACGGATTCAGGGCGGCGGCCCGCACCATCTTGCGAGAACAGTTGCATATCGAACCTGAGTACATTGAACATGAATTGGGGCATCAGGTCATCGACCCCAATGGGCGCGCATATAACCGTGTAGGTCTCTTGCCGGAGAGGCGTCTCTTAATGCAAGAATGGGCGAACTATCTTGACCAGTTGAAGTCGGGCAAGAAAATCACCCTTGCCAAGCCAGTCCAGCTGACAGACATCAGAATGATTCAGGTGGCCGGCTACCGCAATTAGTGCAAGTGATCTGCAGAACCCCGGCGGGACAAAGACCTCAACCACCGGGGCGTGAGCGTGCGGTTCGGGCACTCATCCACACAAAAGCGATGTTGCGTTCAGTTGGAAATAGCAAAGATGATCTGGATCACGTCAGTCGCATCGCTATCGTTTTTGAATTCGATGCAGGCGGTTCGAAGGTCGATCGCTAGACCCCTATTTTTTCTTGAATTTTCTGCTCTGGCTCACCTATCGGTTTTTTTATGCGGCTTTTAGCATGTATAAGGAATGTTTGCCACCCACAAACCGGAGCGCCAGAAGAGCCGCATCATCGGGCTTGAGGAGGTGTTGAGCCGTGTACCTTGGTCAGAATCAAAGATTCGCCGCGACATAAAGGCAGGCAAGTTCCCCCCGCAGGCCAAGAAGCTTGCGGGGAGTACGTCCGCAGGGTGGTATGAGGACGATATAGACGACCTTTTGGAATCGCTCCGCCCCGAGCCGGCTGCCAAAGATCGGAGCGCGCTCGAAAAAGAGGTTTTCCAACGGGAGGTCGCCGGGGCGGATCACCCCCATCGTCCACTTCCATCAAACCTGCGGAACGTAACCGCCCCCACGCGGCGGGCGGTGAAGGCAGAGGAGGAGGAGACGCTAATCCGGACCGGCATGAAGCTACAGGGGCAAGACGTATTTTGCCACCTACCCTCGCGTAAACTGCTTGTGGTTGTAGGCTCGATGTCAGACGAGTGCCTGACGGCTCTTGGAAGGCTCTCAGCCTAGCAGCATTGTGCCCTTTGGGTTGAGGCGCGAGACCCAGCCTCCACAAAAGCCAAGAATCAAGTTCGGTGCCCGCCGAATCGTTAAAACGACCCTAGGGTCGTTTTAACCCCAGGTCAAAATTGCCCACACATGCAGCGTTTGCGGGGTTCAAAGGCGCCAACCCGAGACCGTTTGCCCGGAATTGAGGCGAGGATCCCGCAATGGCCCGTGAATTACCGCTCTCGTGCTGTAAATTGATGATGCAACCCAAGTTCAGGGTGGAATTTGACTTCTCGATGGCTGGCACGGGTCGACCTTCACCGGCTCAGTGGCCAGTAGCCCCGCTCGTCAGGCTGGTCCGGAGACCTGTACAGCGAGATCGGCACTTTGCGGGTCTTGCCCGTGCCAAACAATGGAAGTTTTGGATAACATCTCGAGGCTGCTGGGGGACGACCTTAAGGGGACCGTGCGCCCCGGCGCAAAGGTAAGAATCGCGGCGTCCAGCTTCTCGATCTTTGCTTTCGAAGCTCTGAAGCAGGAACTGGAGAGTGTCGAGGATCTGCAATTCATTTTCACCACGCCGACGTTCGTTGCTCAGGAGGCGACTGACCGGGTTGCAAAAGCCCCACGAGAATTCCACATTCCCCAAGCCGAAGGGGAGAGGGGGTTTTACGGGTCCGAGTTTGAGATTCGGCTCAAAAACAAGCTCACCCAGCGCGCGATCGCCCGAGAATGCGCCGAATGGATACGGCGGAAAGCGCAGTTTCGATCTAACCGGAGCGGCGCACCCATGCAGCAATTCGCGTGCGTCGAGGTGGCGGAAAGTTCCGCGGTGTACATGCCATTGCATGGGTTCACCGCAGTGGACTTGGGCTACCAGCAGGGAAATGCGGTTTCGAATTTCGTCAACAAAATGGACGAGCCAGTTGCGACCCGCACCTTCCTCGCGCTGTTCGATCAGATTTGGCAGGACACCGAGAAGCTAACTGACATCACGGATCTGATTCGGGACCATATCGCTTCGGTTTACAAGGAAAACTCCCCACAGCGAATTTACTTCCTGATGCTGTTCAGCATCTTTAGCGAGTTCCTCCAAGACATCAACGAGGATGTTTTGCCAAACGAGCGAACAGGTTATCAGGAAAGCGCGATCTGGCAGAAGCTCTACAGCTTTCAGCGCGACGCAGCAACTGGGATTATCAACAAGCTGGAAACCTACAACGGTTGCATCCTTGCCGACAGCGTCGGGCTGGGGAAGACGTTCACCGCGCTGGCGGTCATCAAGTACTACGAGCTGCGCAATCGAACTGTACTGGTCCTGTGCCCTAAAAAGCTTGCCGACAACTGGACTACATACAAAGGCAACCTGAAGAACAATCCACTGGTTAAGGACCGCTTCAGTTACGATGTCCTTTGCCATACCGATCTTCTTCGTGATCGCGGGGAATCGCTGGGGATGCGGCTGAGTCAGGTCAACTGGAGCAACTACGATCTGGTCGTCATTGACGAGTCGCACAACTTCCGAAACGACGACGCATTCAAAGATCGCGAGACGCGGTATCAACGCCTGATGAACCGGATCGTGCGGCAGGGCGTGCGCACGAAAGTGCTGATGCTCTCGGCAACCCCAGTCAATAATCGCTTCAATGACCTGAAGAACCAGCTCGCTCTTGCTTATGAAGGCGAGCCGGAAAATCTCAAATCGAAGCTCAGCACGGAGAGGAACATAGATCTGATCTTCCGCCGTGCGCAGACTGCCTTTAATGTCTGGTCAAAGCTCCCCGCCGAGCAGCGCACGCCCTCGGCGATTCTCTCCTCTTTGGATTTCGACTTCTTCGAGCTTCTGGATGCGGTCACCATCGCCCGCTCCAGACGCCATATCACGACCTTCTATGACACCAAGGAAATTGGCGAGTTCCCTACCCGGCGCAAGCCGCTCTCGTTCCATTGGCAGCTCACCAGTCGGACCGACGTGATGGGTTTCAATCAGATCTTTTTGGAACTGGCAGCGCTCAAGCTTGGCGTGTACATGCCGGTTTCCTACATTCTGCCCAGCCGGGTTTCCGAATATGAGGAGATTTACGACACCGAGGTCAGTGGTGGCGGCGGCAAGCTAAGACAAAGAGACCGCGAGTTAAGCCTGCGCTCCCTGATGACAGTGAACCTGCTCAAGCGCCTTGAGAGTTCAGTGGCCGCATTCCGGCTCACGCTCGACAAGCTTCAGCGCCTCCATTTGAGCACTCTGGCGCGGATTGAAAATTTCCGCCGCACCGGCCAGGGTGGTAGTTTCAGTGATCCATCGCTTGCCTTTGACGATGCCGAGCCGGACGAGGATGTCGATTTTCTTGACCCGGAGGACGGTCCTGAAGCGCAAACCCCCGGCAAGATCGTAATTGAACTGGCCGACATGGACCTACCCTCATGGGAGCGCGATCTGAAAGCTGATCTCGACCGCATCGAAGGGCTCCTGGAGGAAATGGAGAAGGTTTCGCCGACTGACGATGCCAAGCTCCAGCACCTCAAAGAGCACATTCTTGCCAAGATTGAAGCGCCTATCAATCCCGGCAATCGCAAGGTGCTCCTCTTCACCGCGTTCGCGGACACTGCCGACTACTTGTACCAGCACCTGGCGCCGGTCCTCCAGCAGAGGCACAGCCTCCATACGGCGCGCGTGGTCGGCTCCGACAGGCCAAAATCCACTCTCGGCCGGCGCATGGATTTTCAGGATTTGCTGACTCTGTTTTCACCGATGTCGAAGGAAAAAGCCCTGCTGTTGCCGGACGAACAGAGCGAAATCGACCTGCTCATCGCTACGGACTGCATATCGGAAGGCCAGAACCTGCAGGACTGCGATTACCTCATTAATTACGACATTCACTGGAACCCGGTTCGCATCATTCAGCGCTTTGGGCGCATTGACCGCATCGGCTCAAAGAATGCCTCCATCCAGCTGGTGAATTACTGGCCCGACATTTCGCTCGATGAGTATATCCGGCTAAAAGAGCGTGTTGAGAGCCGAATGGTCATCGCCGACGTCAGCGCCACGGGCGACGACAACCCGCTCGACGGCCGGTCGAATGATCTGGCGTATCGCAAGGAGCAGTTGCGGCGCCTGCAGGAGGAGGTCATCGAGCTTGAAGATTTGAAGACCGGCGTCAGCATCACCGACCTTGGGCTCAACGATTTCCGCATGGACCTGGTCAATTACGTTAAAGAGCAGGGCGATTTGTCGCGCTATCCGACAGGCATGCACGCCGTGCTGCCCGCCGACCCAGGGCTCGGCCTCGTTCCCGGTGTCATTTTCGCTCTCCGCAACCGCAATGGGTCAGTCAATATTCAGCAGCTCAACAGACTGCATCCTTATTATCTTGTTTACGTGGATCTGGAAGGGCAGACCGTGGTGCCCTACACCGAGGTCAAACCTCTTCTCGATCTCATTCGTTCCGCCGCCAAGCCATGTGCCGAGCCGATCCTGAGTGTTTATCAGCCGTTCAACGAGCGCACTCAGGATGGGCGGGAGATGGGCGTCTATTCAAACCTGCTCACCGCGGCCATTCGCTCCATCGTCAATACTGGCGAAGAAAAGGAGCTTGACGGGCTCTTCTCCGGACAGAAGTCGAGCATCGCCACGGGGCCCGCGGCCGGCATCGACGATTTCGAGCTGATTGCGTTCCTCGTAGTGGTGCCCTGCGGGACAGAGGCGTAATCGGCGATGTTCCAATACCCTGAACGGACCCGCAAAGATCGAATGCTTCCGAAGAACAAGGTCTACGGCAATGCGCAGCCATCGAATGCGGTTCGCCGGCACTTTGTTTCCCAGGTGGAGCAGATGGTCTGGCGCAACGTTCTGATCTCCGAGACGGTCAATCTTCCCGGCCGCGATGGGATCGAAGGCATTCAGATTTTTGAGATTGCGCTGAAGGCGGGGGAACTCAAGGAAGATGTTTTGCGATCGCTCGATCGCGCCATCCCCTGGAGGCTGTTTTTTGAGTTGACCTTCAACGGTCAGGCACGCTTCGCCGCCACGTACAAGCGCCCCAGCGAAGGAAGTTCGGGGATTCCGGTCGTTGAAAACTACTTCCTCACACCGTGGCAACCAGCCGAGGCGGCGCGACTGGCGCTTCCGGTGGCGCTCGACCTTGCCTCGCTTTACGAACAGATGCTGCTCCGGCACATGCAGGCCAGCCCGTTGGCAATCACAACCCGCGCGGGGGAAACCCTGGCCGCCGCCATCGAGCGCGGCAAGGCCATTCGCGGTTATGAACGGGAGATACGGCGGCTTGAAGCCGCCCTGCGCAGGGAGAGACAGTTCAACCGCAAGGTCGAGCTCAATGCTCAGTTGCGCCAAGCCGATCAGCTGCTTTCCTCTCTGCAACAATAAGGGTTACATTCTATGAGCCTTGAATTCACCATCCGCGGCAATGACATTCTCCGGCTAAAGGAGGATCTGCTCCGGTTTCAACATCCGGAACGGGACAAATGCTGGATCATCTTTCTTGAAGTCACGCCAGTCAGGGCATCCTTCCGGTTTGGTGAAACAACCGTCCAGTATCCTGTGGATGGCAAGGCGCCTGGCTATGCAAGATTCTCTGAGGAGCAATTCCGCAACGCAACCCGGGACATCTCAAAGCGCAAACCTCCGCGAGAGGTCTCCATCGGAATCCGTCAAGGGCGTATATGGTGCGGTGACGGCCACGATGCCGGTGGAATCGAAGTCGGCTACTTTCGGGACCCGCATACAGGGCGGCCACTTTACCTCAGCGATGCCGAACTGAGCGTTCTCGGCGACCTGCTAACTGATACGACGGTGCAGGGCGTTGACCTCAAGCCGCACATTGCCGAGGCGCGGGAGTCGATTTCGAGCAATATCAGCTTCGCGTATGGACATCTCCAGCACTGCGGCTTCGGGTACGAGGAGCTAAAGGAACTCGCTGAGGCACGAATTTTAGGAGCGGCTTCTCGACTCAGGGCGCAGTTCGGTACTCTAGGGGTAACGACATGGAAAAGCTGAAGATGCACACGCCTGACTTGACCGGCGACAACGTAGAAAAAATTGCCGCGCTTTTTCCTAATTGCGTGACCGAGGCCACGGACGAGAATGGCAAACAGACCCGCGCCATCGATTTCGACCAGCTTCGCCAGGAACTGTCCGGGACAATCGTGGACGGGCCGCGCGAACGGTATCACCTCGACTGGCCGGGTAAGCGAGAGGCCATCCTAGCCGCCAACGCGCCGATTGCCAAGACTCTGCGGCCCTGCCGCGAAGAGAGCGTGGATTTCGAGACGACAAAGAACCTGTTCATCGAGGGCGACAATCTCGACGCGCTCAAGCTGTTGCAGGAGACATACCTCGGCAAGGTGAAGCTCATCTATATTGATCCGCCGTACAACACAGGCAACGACTTCATTTATGAGGATGATTTCGCGGAGGACAACGAGGATTACCTGTTTCGATCAAATCAGAAGGACGAGTCTGCCAATCGTTTGGTCGCGAATACTGAAGCCAACGGACGATTTCATTCGGACTGGTTGACAATGATTTATTCGCGTCTTAAGCTCGCTCGAAATTTGCTTCGCGATGATGGGGTTCTCATGGTTTCAATCGACGACCATGAATTTCCCCGATTGCAACTTGCATTGGACGAAATATTGGGCGCGGCAAACTGGTTGGCTACATTTGTCTGGAAGCGCAAGGCAGGCGGGGGCGATGACAGTGAGCACGCAGCCATCGAACACGAATATATTCTTTGCTACGGACGCTGCAACGATTCCGAGATCTTCTCCTCCATCTCCCACGAGAGCCCATCAATGACCGCGAAGTACAATAGGTCAGAGAACGGCCGCCGCTTTTACCACGAACGTCTCGACAAGACCAGCCTCACATACAGCGAAGCCATGGACTTTCCGATCGAGTGTCCTGATGGAACCAAGATCAAGCCGCCACAGCCAGATCCGAAAAACCCAACGACAATCTGGCGCTGGAGCGAAACCAAAGTTGCGCAGCAAAAGAACGATCTCATCTTTGAACGGGACAAGAAAACAAATGAGTGGCGAATCTACACTAAGACGTGGATGTCATTAGATGGAGTAACCGCGCGCAGCCTCCTGGTGGAGAAAGAACACGGACGTAATCGTGATGGAACGCAGGATCTCGCGGAAATACTCGGCCCAAAGATATTCAGCAATCCGAAGCCATTGAAACTCTTGAGGCACCTGATTCAGATCGCCGCCGGTGATCCGGAATCCATCGTCCTTGACTTCTTCAGCGGCAGCGCGACCGTCGGTCATGTAGTAATGGAACGAAATGTCGCAGATTCAGGAAGACGTAGATTCATTTTGGTCCAACTTCCCGAAGCGACGGAACGATCGGATTACAAGACCATCGCCGAAATCGGCAAGGAGCGCCTGCGTCGCGCAGGAGTAAAGATCAAGTCGGAGGCCGTCACAGCTCGCGATCTCGACACCGGATTCCGAGTTCTCAAGATCGACACCTCGAACATGCGCGACGTCTACTACGCTCCCGACGCCGTTGCCCAGGGTGATTTGCTGGCTCAGGTGGACAATATCAAGCCGGACCGGACGGCGGAGGATCTGTTGTTCCAGGTTCTGGTGGATTGGGGGATCGACCTGGCGTTGCCGATTGCTACCGAGCACCTCTTCGACAAGCAGGTCTTTTTCGTCGACACCAATGCGCTGGCCGCCTGCTTCGATGCCGACCTGACAGACGACATGGTGAAGGAGATTGCCAAGCGGAAACCCCTACGCGTCGTCTTCCGCGACGCCAGCTACGGCACCGACTCGGTCAAGATCAACGTGGACCAGATCTTCAGGCTGCTCTCTCCGGACACTGAAGTCAGGAGCATTTAAATGGACCATGCTGCGCTTACCAAAACTCTGGATGCTCTGATCTCTGCTTGGGAAAACGAGGTGGTGGAGTTCAAGCGTGGCGGGGACGGTTTCAGCACGAGCGATATCGGAAAGTATTTCTCCGCGCTGAGTAATGAGGCAAACCTGCGCGGAATAGACCACTCCTGGCTGGTATTCGGGGTGGATAACAATACTCGTTCCGTCGTCGGTTCAGATTACAGGCCTGAGACAGCGCGGTTGCAGGGTTTGAAACAACAGATCGCTCAGGATACGGAGCCTAGCATTACTTTCCGAGAGATTCACGTTTTGGACCATTCGAATGGCCGAGTGGTGTTGTTTGAGATTCCACCCGCGCCGCGCGGGATTCCGATTGCATGGAAGGGACACTATTTTGCTCGCGCCGGCGAGAGTCTCACTTCTCTGGGGCTGGATAAGCTGGATGAAATTCGCGGTCAGACTATTTCGGAGGACTGGACTGCGCAGGTGGTGGCGAATGCGACGGTGGATGATCTGGATGAGGCGGCTCTCCAGACGGCGCGGGAATCATTTGCGCAGAAATATGCCAACCGGCTCAGGCCGGACGAGGTCCGGAACTGGCCCTTGGAGACGTTTCTGGATCGGTGCCGGATTGCGCAGAATGGCCAGATTACCCGTGCCGCGCTGGTGCTGCTGGGGAAGGCTGAGTCGGCAGGGCTCTTGTCACCCCATCCTGCGCAGTTGGTCTGGAAGTTGGAAGGGCCGGAACAAGCCTATGAGCATTTTGGCCCGCCATTCCTGTTGAACACCACCCGCTTATATCAGCGGATCCGCAATATTCAACTTCGGTTGCTGCCGCAGGATCAACTCCTACCGATCGAGGTTTCAAAGTACGACCAGAAGATTGTGCTGGAAGCTCTGCACAATTGCATTGTTCACCAGGACTACATCCGCATCGGTCGGGTGGTGGTGACGGAGCGTCCCGACCGGCTGTGCTTCGAGAATGAAGGCTCGTTTTTCGAGGGGAAGCCGGATGATTACGTCCCTGGAACGAAAACTCCAAGGCGCTATCGCAATCCGTTTCTGGCGCAAGCGATGGCCGAACTGAACATGATCGACACCATGGGTTATGGCATCCACGAGATGCACGAGCGCCAGGCCAAGCGTTACCTTCCCTTGCCGGACTACGATCTGGCGGAGGCCTGTGCGGTGAAGCTAACCATTTATGGTGGCGTGGTGGACGCGGCTTATACCCGGCTACTGATGCAAAAGACGGATTTGGCACTGACCGATATTCTTGCGTTGGATCGGGTTCAGAAGAACCTGCCGATTCCGGAAGGCGCGGTTGTTCACTTGAAACGCGCGAAGCTGATCGAGGGGCGGAGGCCGCATCTTCATGTCTCGGCCCTGGTGGCGGCGGCGACGGGCGGAAAGGCTGCCTACATCCGGACCCGCGCTTTGGACGATGCGCATTATGCCAAACTATTGACCGAGTACCTGGCAAAATTCGGCACGGCCAGTCGCGCTGAAATCAACCAGATGCTGGCTCCCAAGTTGAGCGACGCCCTGACAGCCGAGCAAAAGATCTCCAAAATCAATAATCTGCTGACGAAGTGGCGGAAGAGTGGGCTGATCCGGAATACGGGTAGTGATCGGGCTCCCCGCTGGACGCTTGCAGAGAAAAAAGAGTAATTTTCAGAGAAAAACGGCCCGGAAAAAGCTTGGTCGACTGAAAACTAAGGACTTCCGGGAACGGATTGCAGAGAAAAAATAGTCGGCAAAAAGAGAAAAAGCAGAGAAAACGATGAAGTTCCGATTCAAAATTCAGACCTATCAGACCGAGGCTGTCAAAGCCGTGGTGGATTGTTTCGATGGCCAACCGCTGCAGACCGGCCTGGGTTACCGGATCGATCCAGGCAGGGTGGCGACCGGCCAGCAGGCGCGACTGGAGATGGACTCGGGTTTCAAAAACTCCGATCTCCTTTTGCCGGCTGAGGCCATCCTGAAAAACCTACAGGCGGTGCAAGTACGCCAGAACCTGCCCGTCTCTGAGTCGCTCAAGCAGACGAAGGTGAGCCCGGTGAACCTGGATGTGGAGATGGAAACCGGCACCGGCAAGACCTACTGCTACATCAAGACCATCTTCGAGCTCAATAAAAGGTACGGTTGGTGCAAGTTCATTGTCGTCGTTCCGTCGATCGCCATTCGCGAGGGCGTGGCCCAATCGTTGGCCGACACGGCGGAACATTTCCTGGAAAGTTACGGCAAGAGGGTCCGCTCGTTCATTTACGATTCCAAAGCACTGCACAATTTGGAGAGCTTTAGCTCGGACTCCGGCATCAACTTGATGATCATTAACGTGCAGGCATTCAACGCCCGCGGCAAGGATGCCCGCAGGATTTATGAGGAGCTGGACGATTTCCAGTCCCGCCGTCCAATTGATGTGATCGCCGCCAACCGGCCGATTTTGATTCTGGACGAGCCGCAGAAAATGGAAGGCGCGCGCACGGTTGAGTCGATGAAGGAGTTCAACCCGCTGTTCATCCTGCGCTACTCCGCCACCCACAAGCAGGAACACAACAAGATTTACCGGCTGGATGCGCTGGACGCGTTCAACCAAAAGCTCGTCAAGAAGATCGGCGTCCGTGGAATTAGCGTGAAGGGTCAGGCCGGCGCGAGCGCCTATTTGTACCTGCAGTCGATCGAAGTTTCGACGGACAAGCCGCCGCAGGTTCGGGTGGAAATGGAGATCCGGCAGGAGAATGGGATCGCCCGGAAGCTGCGGCTGCTGGCGAAAGGTGACAATCTGCACGCCAAGTCCGGCGAGCTGGACCAGTACCAGGGCTACGTGATTGCCGACATGAATGCCAACGACGGGACGCTGAGTTTCACCAACGGCGTGACATTGACCGTCGGCGATGCGTGCGGGGACGTGACGGATGCGGTGCTTCGCCGGCTGCAAATCCGCGAGGCAATTCAGGCGCATTTCGAAAAAGAGCAGCAACTATTCGCCAAAGGCATTAAGGTTCTGACGCTGTTCTTCATCGACGAGGTGGCGAAGTATCGGGTGTATGAAGGCAGCCAGGAGAAGCAAGGTGAGTACGCTGCGATCTTCGAAGACGAGTACAAAGCGCACCTCAACGAGGTCTTGACGCTGCAGCCAAGCGAGTACAACGAGTACCTGAAACGCATCGAACCGGGCCGGACGCACGAGGGTTACTTCTCGATCGACAAGAAAAGCAAGCGGCTGGTCGACCCGGATGTGGGCGCGCGATCGGCGGAGCGGACCTCGGATGACGTGGACGCCTACGACCTGATCCTGCGGAGGAAGGCACAATTGCTCAGCTTCGAGGAGCCGGTCCGGTTCATCTTTGCGCACTCCGCACTGCGCGAGGGATGGGATAATCCCAACGTATTTGTCATTGGGATGCTCAAGAAAGCGGACCCTGCAAACGTGACCAGCCGGCGCCAGGAGGTCGGTCGTGGGTTGCGACTTTGCGCCAATCAGCGCGGAGACCGGATGGATGATCCCGCCACAGTGCACGACCTGAACGTTCTGACCGTGATCGCCGCCGAGGGCTACAAGGAATTTGTGGCCGGCCTGCAGAAGGAAATTGCCGAGGCTATTTCCGCCAGACCGAGAAAAGCTGACGTGGATTATTTCGTCGGCAAGGTCCTTCAAACCGAGGCGGGCGACGTCCAGGTGACGCCGGCAATGGCCAAAGCGATCACCCGCTATCTGATCAAAAACGACTACACCGATGACGATGACAAGATCACTGCTGGGTATCACGACGCCAAGACGGCGGGAACGATTGCGCCACTCCCGCCGGAATTGGCTGCCTACTCGGTGCAGATCCTGAAGCTAATTGACTCCGTGTTTAGCGATGCGCAGATCCCGTTACCCGAGGATGACCGCAAGACGAAACGCAATCATCTGAATTCCAACTTTCACAAAGCCGAGTTCCAGGCTCTCTGGAACCGCATCCACCAGAAGGCGGTTTACGCCGTTCAGTTCGATTCCGGGGAGTTAACTGGGAAGTGTACCGCGGTGCTGGATGCGGAATTGAGGGTGGCTCCGCTGCAATATGTAGTCCAGCGCGGCGAGCAATTGACAGACGTGACCTACGATCGGTTGCAGGCCGGCGACGGTTTTGAGCTGCAAGAGACGCAGACTGCCAGCCTGAAATCCTCGGTACATTCGGCGGTCAAGTATGACCTGATCGGGAAACTCGCGGATGAGACCGCGCTAACTAGGGACACTATTGGGCGTATCCTAGGGGGAATTAAGCCGTCGGTATTCGCCAATTACCAGATCAATCCGGAGGACTTCCTGCGGAATGCCGCCCGCTTAATCAACGAACAGAAGGCGACTGTAGTGGTCGAACACCTGACCTACAGCGCAGTCGATGAAGCGTACGGCGTGGATATTTTCACGGAAGAAAAGCTGCCAACGGACTCCGGCCGCGCGGTAAAGACGAGCCACCATATCTTCGATTACGTGTTCACCGACTCGAAGAACGAGCGGGAATTCGTCGCCTTGCTCGACAGTGGGACGGAGATTGAGGTGTACGCCAAACTGCCAAAGGCGTTCTCAATCCCGACCCCGGTTGGCGGATATACCCCCGACTGGGCGATTGCTTTCAAGCAGGGAACATTAAGGCATGTGTACTTCGTGGCCGAAACGAAGGGCTCGATGTCGTCGATGGAGTTCCGAAAAATCGAAGAGACCAAGATCGAGTGCGCCCAGAAATTCTTCTCCCGGATCACTTCCGAGCAGGTGAAGTACGGGGTCGTGAACAGCTACGCCAAGCTGATGGAATTGGTACAGCAGTGATGGGAGATCAGCGGTGCGGCTGTACGCGATCCGAGTAGGACCCGAAATACGTACGGAAACGTCGTGAGGATTATAAAAAATGAGTTCTGAGTCGCATGCGGATATAGTACGGAAATAGTACGGACACAGTACGGACACAGTACGGAAATAGTACGGAAATTGCAATTCAGCAGATCTTCTCGTTTGAGGCGTTTTCCCTTTATTTTGCTTGGGCTTACGAGACACGCGAACTTGGTGAGATTGCTGACATACCCCCTCTACACATACCTTTTTCGCGTGCGCCCTGGACGTTCCCTTCTTTTCGATGATCTTCCGGCCTGGCAAGGACTCTTGACTTAGCCCACGCCCACACCCTGACCACCGCTAAACGGAACAGGATGCCGCGGCCGGGAAAGACCCTCAACTGCACACAGATCCGTAGTGCCATACCTCTGAACCTTAGGAACCCGCGGTAGACTTGACACTCCAACTCCCCGAACTGCTGCGATCCTCGATTGCTTAAGGACCCTCAATTCAGGATGACCCTGCACCTTGATCGCCAGTTGCTTTTTCGCTTTTCTCTTCGACTCTTCAAATTCCTCAACTCACGAAAGCAAAAACAAACTTGCGTTAGTTGTCTCGAACGGCCCCGCCTCTCGATGCCGCGATTACGCCGAACTTGCAAGTAACTCGCGATAGCCTAAGCGCAGCCTGAAGTCGCTCAGCGGTGAAATTCCATCAACCTGTACCACAGCGGAACGGTCATACTCATAGAGCAGCTTAGAAGCCATCCAGAAAACTTCCGCCGTAATTCTCGCTGCAATTCAATTCCCCACAGCTGAGACGGACGAGGGAACCTATGCAGAAGCACCCGAGTCAATGGAAGCGTTAAACCGGACCCAACCGAATTTGTCTCGCTCACGTGATCACCAAATCAAACTCGAAGCCATCCCTGAACCGCATCCCTGCGCGCTCTCATCTCCTCCTCTGGCAGCAGCAGCTCCTATCACCATATGTCGCCAAGCGGATCACCAAACCATGCTCGACGTCACCTGTGAACCGAATCCCCGTACACTCCGCCCTCCGCTTCTGACCATGATTCCCGGCCATCCGCCAGCCACTCTGACAGTCCTGCTCGACCAGATCGCGCGCCGGCCTGGCGCACCGCGGCCATGCTGCGCACCACCGCTGCGCACCTCGCGCGCTACAAGGGCGCATAGGTAACCAACCTTAAACTCGACACCACGCACCCCGCGCTACCGGGCCTTGTGGCTCACCTCGGTCGAAAAGCGCAGAAGAATGGCAGCCCATCAACCTACAGTTTCGTCCAGTCAAACCTCAACCACGCACGCATCCCGCTCGCACTGGCGAGGGAATCTGGCTGCAATCTGACGCCAATTCTGGCGCACCTTACATGGCAATCGGTGCTCGGGACCATACAGACTACCCAACTTCCCAAAGGCGGTTCCGGCCTGGTGCGGTTCGTCATTGCACGCGGCAGCACGCCTCTTGAGTTCAACGAGTTCGATCTGGGTGCCTTCGTCCGTTTCAAAACGTATACCGGCCGGAACCGAAAGTACGCGCGCAGGGTCGCCCGATCCTTCCGGAAGTTTGGCCTGCAAGCCGGACTTACCAGTTGCTTTCCCGGGCTTAGCCAGTCCCCGGTTTTACTACTTCTTCGGGATTGCAGTCGGCAAGATGCCCGAACCGCTTCGCAGCCTAGCCCGTGCATTGGTCGATTACAAACTACGTCCGACGAGCCAGCGCCCGCCCATCTCAACACGCAGCTCAAACTCGCGTCTGCGCAGTGGCGTAAAGATCCGCGCAGTTAGCGCCGCACGCGCGAAGGCACGATCAACACCGTTGGCGCAGTGGCGGCAAGCAGGACGCTGGCCAGCGTCTTTCGATCAGTTGGGCAGGCGTTGAACCAGCGCCATGGCCGATCCGAGGGCACACGAGAAATGATCGAGCTGCTCGAACTCGGCGCGGGCCATGGCTGGGACCGATTGCGTGTTGCCGTCGAGCAGACACTGTCGATGGGCTGTCACGATGGCGCGGCGATCCGCCATATGCTGACCGTCGAACAGTTGAATCGGCCCACGATCGCAGCCATCGAGATCGGTGATCTTGCCCGCAACGAGCGGCCATTGCCGGTGATGACCGGCTATGACCAGCTACTCTCCAACGCTTTGGAGGTGCATGCATGAAGCCCTCCATCGACAACTTGGCACAGGCCGCCGTTGCCCAACAGTGCCGCACCCTGCGCCTGCCCGCCGTGGCCGACCAGTGCGCGTCGCTGGCCGAAGAGGCCATCAAGCAGCGGCTGACTTACCTCGCTATCTGGAAGCACTGCTCGCCGCGGAACTGAATGAACGCGAGCGCAACACCATTGCTCGGCGGACTAGGGACTCTTACTTGCCGCGCATGAAGACGCTTGATGAATTCGACTTCAGCAAGGCTCTGCAGATCGCGGCCACCAAGATCCACGGACTGGCTCGGGGCGGCTATATCGAACGCGCCGAACCAATAATTCTTATTGGCGATTTGGCACTGGCAAGACGCACCCTTTTACCGGGCTGTGCGTGGCTGCATGCAGGCAGAAGCGGCGAGTACGCTTTGCCACCGCCGCCGCGCTGGTCAACGAACTGGTCGAAGCTAAACAGCAACTGCAGTTGCGTCGTGTCCTGGCTCGATGGGAACGATATGATCTGATCGCCATAGACGAAGTTGGCTATGTGCCGATGGCCGACCTGGGAGCGGAGTTCCTCTTCCAAGTCATCGCCGAACGAGCCGAGAAGGCCACCGTTATCCTGACCACGAACCTGCCCTTTTCCGAATAAACCCAGGTGATCCCCAACGCTCGATTGGGCAAAGCGCTGTTGGACCGCATCACAGACCGTGCACACATCATCGAAACCGGCGCCGACAGTTTCCGCTCTAGACGAACCGTCGAGAAAGGCAGGACCAAGACCGGGGCTGATCGATGCCCGCGCTGCTGAGAAGTCGGTGATGCTCAAATATGCCTCTGATCGTGCTGCCCTATTGCATAGGATCCTTCGCCGAAAGGGAAGAAGAACGTGGCAAAAGCTACTGATACCCGGTGGGCCTCGGCCGGAACTCGCCGCGCGCAAGACCGCCAGATTCAAGCCGTCGGAAGCGATGGCCGGGGCTTAGTGTCTTTTTGGTGTTGGACCGCAGGATCAATTCATGAGCTACGATCAGAGGACCGATTCTAGGAAATTCTTTGGGGTCAACTGGAACCGTTGACCCCAAAGAATGATCTGTTTCAGTTGCAGTTTCAGTGGTTCAGGAATTGCTGCCACCCTGGCTTCGTTTCTCCTTTGTGCGCAACGCCTTCCACTGTCCGACCTTGAACAAAAGTCCATGATCGTAAGCGTGCTTGGCATTCTGCTGGCGTGTGCAGATTTCGAGGTTGCCGGGAGTGTTGTTGACTTTTACTCCGTCGAGGTGGTTGACTTCCATGCCAATGGGGATTGTGGCGATAAATGCCTCCACAACCAACCGATGCACGAAGCGGGCCCGCTGGCGACCGCCTACAAACAGGTAGGCTCGCACGTACCCGTTGAGCTCGGTCGGAGTTGACATTCGGCGCCGCCCGTAAGCGGTTGACCAGATTGAGCCGTCTTCGCCCGCCAGATACCCCGGACACGACGGAATTGGTTTGAGGTTCGGTGTGTCTACTTGCTCGGGCGCGCTTTCTGTCTCGCCCGCGCTGAACGGTTGAGTTACCATATTTCCTCTCGCGTCGCGAATTTGCGCATCAGTCCGCGGACATCTCGCGACGCAGGGAGATTCCGGCTAGCCCGAGTTCCTCCCGATTAATTGAACTCGAGAAGCTCCTGAGGCTAGAAACGTGATTTTGATCTTTATCTTTTTGGCTTCGCGATGTGCCGCTGAGGCAATGCACAGTCGCGCGATGCGCAGGCGCACGACTGTCTATTCCTAGATGGGTCACCGGCTGAGTGATACAGCCTTGACCTGGGCACAGCTCTCTTCTGCTTCTTAAGACCGACTCACTTTGGAAGGCGCTTCGCGCCCGCCGTCGTCAAGTCCGATCATCCGCGAGAGAATTCAGCGATGATTGTGAATTCGCGATTTTTTGGGGTCAGCGGTCGCGGTGAATATCTCCGCGACCGCTGAACACTGGGGTCGTTGAGCGTGTCCGCGTCAGAGACCATTACGATTCCCACAGGGCTTAACTTACGCCGAGACCACGACGTTGGGTGTGTTGCTGCCGTGGTGATACCAGATTCGTCCAAATTGAATCTGCCGTCAATCGCAACCTACCGAATAGTAAGTGACGTCACCATTGACCTGGTTACTTAAGTACAAGTATCTCGGCGATTGATGGTGAAGCTTTATGCAGGGCACCTGACGCCGGATCATTCTACGGGAACATGTCACGGGGCCATTTGAAGGGACTGATCATCGTTCTATCGCGGAAGCTCGCCTCGATGAGTGCTCATCGGGTGAACTCCGCTTCACGCCCGATGGCGTTAGATCATGTGCCCGATTTGCCGATAATCCGCATAGTAGAAATCCGAAAAGCGAGGCAAAGTGTCCTATAAACCTACGACCGAAGAGAAGATGCAGATTATTGGGTACCTGGCGTCGCCGGCCGGTGAAAGAGTGTTGCGAGAGATTGACGACAAGACCGACGAATATCGTGTCAGGTTGAAGATCCCGGAACCAGGTGGAATCTTCAAAGTAAAGCTGCCGGCGGGATCAATCCGTGATCTGATCCGCCAATTCGTCGGTCATCACGAGAATTCGACGCCGAGTCCGGGCATCGATACCTCGATTGACTTTCCGCCTAGTTGGCGACTCACGAAGCAGCTAATTGCGCAGCACCCAGAATTTATAACCCAAACCGGCATATTTCGCGTTATCGATATTCAGAACCTCGGTGATCGGGTTAAATCCGGCCATACATGATCGGGTTAAAAGCGGCCATAGAGCGTGGCCTAAGACGTGATTGTTTTACCTTGCTGACGTGTATCTTTGCAAGGCGATCAGTTGCGCGTTGATGTTCAGACCCTTTGATCGCGTGTTAGTGTTGTAGTCGCTCTGCCGGGGTCGCGCCTTGCAGAGTGATCCAGGGCCGATGACACGGGGCTGGCTCCGAAGGAATCGGTGATCGAGACCCTCTGCGGTTTGCCCGATGGGCTGGCCGGCAGAGGGTTTCGTGTCTTTGCCAGTATTCCTATGGTGAGGCTCCGTCGTGGGAGGCTTCTGGATCCCGAGTCGCGACGCCGCCGGGCGTTCTTTGCCCGGCATCCATTTTGCTTTTGTTTCTGCATTTGTCATTGTCCTTCTCCAGGGCTGCCGGTTTTGGTGCGCCAACTGCGCGGGCCGCACTTGAGAACGTGTCCGTGATGCAGCAAGCGATCCAGCATGGCGGTGACGGCGGCGCTGTCGCCCAGCAGTTTGCCCCAGTCGTCCACGGGCCTGTTTGAAGTCAGCAGCGTACTGGCACGTTCGTAGCGGCGCATGATGATTTCCAGCAGTTCCTCGGCTGCAGTCAGCGGCAGCTTGCGCATTCCCAGGTCATCGATGATCAGCAGCGGCACGGTGGTTAGCAGGTCCATAAACTCCTTGCGCTTGCCATCGAGCGTGGCGTCGGCCAGTTCTTCCAGCAGCCTGTGGGCTTCGCGATACAACACACGATAGCCTTGCTGGATGACGGCTTGTCCGATGGCCTGTGCGCAGTGACTTTTGCCGCTTCCGGGTGGACCAAGAAAAAGTGCATCCTCGCGCTTTCCGACCCAGTTTGCTGTGGCCAGTTCGAAGACCAGATTGCGATTCATCCGGGCATTGAACTGGAAGTCGAAGTTGTCCAACCACCGTGCGGCTCGCGGGAATGGTCGGCTCCACATTTACGATTTCCGTCGGGATGAATGCGATTGAGGCTGCAGTAACGAAGATTGGCAAAGCATTCCAATTCTTTCGACAGCTCCATTACGTGCTCCAGATTGCGCTTCTCGCAGGTCTGGTCTTGGCATTTACGAATCGCAGATTGCGAAAGAAGTTTGCGGAGTTCTTTCGATTACTCGCCAAGTTCGCTCGGCCTGTGTTCGAGGCCGTACTTCTTATGGCCGAGCAATTTCAAATTGAATCTATGAAGATTCAATTTGCCGAAAGCGAGATCCGCGCGCTGTTGCCGCGAGCGAGAAAAAGATCGGCGCTCACGCATGCCCGAGCGATTTGCTTGCTCCACCGAAAGCCTATCTCGTGTGCCGAAATCGAGACTCAAATGAAAGCCGAGGGCTATGTCTCAAATGCACGAGATTTCCCGGCCTATCTCACCCGTATTCTCAGAGAGAGCGCGCAGTTTAATGAGGACGCGCACGGAAGGTGGAGTCTCATCTAATTGTTGATCGATGAACATGGTGGACAGCCACGCCATGCATGGACCGGTTCCTTCCCATTATCGAAACGCCAACAGCCCTGGCCTAGGTGGAGCGTTTTCTAACTCGCTTTTTCTTGCCAAGAGATGAGAGCTCCGATTGAAGCTGCGCACTCAGCTCCTTCGCGATGGTCTCAAGACCATCGAGCGCGTTGATCAAAGCCCGAATCTTCTTCCTCTTGACTTCGTTCGGGTCACTCCCATGTGGCATATCTTGTCTTTCAAGGATTTTTCGAATCGTCTCCGAATCGACCCCTTCTCCCTGTCCGGCCTCATCCGCTGCCGCTATCCATTTCCGGCCAGGTTCAGCATACTTGTCAGTGATCGCGCTCAGGCAATAGTCAATAATGGCTCGCGCACCCCTATCCACTGCGGACATCGTCTCAAGCCATGGTGCATCCTGCTTGCTAGGCTTCGGACCGGCATCGGTTTCCCAAACCTGATAGTAGCGGCGGATCGATGGCGATAGATCGAGTCGGCTCAAAGTCCTAAGAACGGCATCGAACTCCCGGAATGGCCGGCTGGCGTCGGGCAGCTCGCTTCTATGCCGCCAAAGTTCGATGATCAACAGCGCGGTTTTCGCCTTCGTCTCTTCCCTTGCCTCAATTGGCCCGGTCTTCGATGCCTCAATAAGCTCCGCAAGGTAATGCGCCATCCAGCGGCCGAGAAAGTTAACCTTCTCGTTCGAATGCCCGAGCGCTTCGACCAGTTTCTCGCCAAGGCGCATGAGCGCGTCAGACTGTCGACTCGGTTCCGTCCGGCTTGAAGAGGAAGATTCGGAAGGACCGCGGGACAAGGACATGCCGTTCACCTCGATCTGAATCATATCGCGCCTTTCGCATGCGACGATTTATGGTGACTTTTGCGATCATCGCCATTCCATTCTTTTGGAGGAATTCAGAAAGAAACGGTCTTGCAACCTGCAACCGTGATCCCGATCTCGGCGCGCTATCCCCGTTGTTTCTTCCGCGATTCTCACCCCAGACCTCGGACCAGAGGACAGCCCTTTCGCCGGGTTTAGCACCGATGGTCCACGAGCGATCGTCTTCCGAGGCGAAGAGCTGGAACTCCCGCTTCACCGTCTCGGACGGCATGGGGCCTGAAAACTCGATGCTGCCAGCCCACGGGTCCTGACCATCGAGGGCGGCATATCGAACGCTGCTGCAGACCCAACCCGCAAGTTGGAATCCTGCCTGGTCCAGCTCATAATCACCGTCGGCGGTCGGGAGCGGAATATTGTGAGTATCCTCCGCGGACTGCATTGCTCTAAGCAACGCTTCAGATCGCTCTGTCGTAACCAAGGCACTCGAAATCCATACCTCTTCTTCTCTTGGCTCATCGACCGTCAGCCAATTCGCCCAGAGGCTCAGTCGATCGGAATTCAGTCCGAGGTATCGATCGAAGTCCGATCTTGCGATTTGCCACCGCCAGTTGTCACTCCTTTCCTGATTGATCCAGGGCAATAACCCCACGGGCTCAGGGTCCCTGCGATCTGCCAGCCACCGTCCATCAGGGCGAGTCAACAAATGGTCTTCGAGCCATTTCTCGAAGGCACTCTTGGAATCTTTTGGTTCTATGTGCACTGCGATCGTTCCAAGAAGCCTTCCCGCGGCAGTCATCAAGGCATGATAGGAAAGGTAAAAGCTCAAATCGTCGGTTTCAGGATAAGAAGATTTCGAACGCCGAGTCTCACCTTCGCGGAAAATCTTTCGCTGCCCTCTCTGGTCGTCACTCCAGTAACCGGTATGGGGCGAGCCCCAGACATTCCGCACGATGTCGTTAGCCATCGCCATCACGCTTTTCCCATTCATCGCAAAGCAGCGTGCCAATGGACGGAACCAGTCTTCGTCCATGTCATAGCCAAAACTGAAATGGTCGTCCGTTTCGTCTTCGTCCGGTTCGTCCGTGTTTTCAGCCATGCGGCCAATGCGCTCGGACTCGATCAAAGGAAACGGCGATGAGTTGACTTTGATCAACCGTTCAAGCTCGTCATCGCTTATGGGAATTCCATGCTTTGCGAGAGAGAGGGCGGCCTGGGACGCAAAATGGCGTATGACCACATGATCTTCAGTGCGCGAATTCTCAATAAAGAAGCCGATATGGCTTCGCAGAATACCCGGGTGATCCTTCGACGCTCGCGCAAGGGCAATGAGGAGCCATTCCCGGGCGTGCAAATCATAGAAGCGCAGTTGCTGGTCTACAAATGCTCCGGCGCTTCTCTTTCGGCAAAGAGTCACGAGGTTGGTAATCACTTCATCTTCTCCGGCAATGCAGAGCTCATGAACGACGTGTGCGGCTTCCCATCGCAGTTTTGCTATGGGCGATGCAAGCTTGGCATAAACAAATCCAGCCAATGATTCATTCGGAGCCACAGGAGGCAGTAAGTCCTCTCTCCATGTCCCATCGCCCGTCGAAGGACTCAACTCCGCTTCGATCAAAGAAAGGCCAAAGTCGAGTGCTGTATAGGCCTCGTCGCGACACATCTCGCCTGCCAACAGCCCAACCACACTGAACAGCCTGGAAGGATATTCGAGATCCGGCGAGTCGCCGAGCGCGCGCAAGGCAACTGCAACCAACTCCCGCTTATCCATTCCCACCACCTGAGCAAGGCGCGAAAGGGACAGCGGTTCGTAGTATTTGGAATTCGAAATGTCGGCACAAAACCGTGCGGCAGCGGCTCTGGCTGCATCTTTGAGCGCCTTGCGCACGGAAAGCCGCGTCGTCCATTCTCTCGGTATCTGAGCGTAGAATTTGTTCACGTCCATGATGCCGAAACAGTCGCTCTCTGCGAATGCCTGAATGAAAGCAACCACCTTTTCGGCTGCCGCGCCTGCAATCATCCGCCGGATGAAACTATCGGTTGAGAGGCCTCTTTTGCGTCCTTGCCCGACCTTTCGCCAGGAGCGGAAGACCGAAGTCAGCTCGTCGGCTGTATACAGGTGGTTGTCACAGCCGAGTTCTCTCCATACGCTGTCCTCCAAGTCACTCGTAGGAGCCATTGACTTGCTTTCATCTGCGACAGCGGATTTCGATTGTTTCCCAAATTCATCCTGTGCCTCAAATTCGATCCGGTCATCAATCATCGCGCAATCGATCCCGAATCGCTGTGCAATATCTTTGAGTTTTTGCCACGTTGTCACCGAGTGCCGGTCCAGTGCGAGGATCCGGACCGCTCGATCGAGAGTTTGCTTCCGGTCGACCTTTTGAGTTACCTGGGTTAAACAGCGGTCCAGCATCGTCACATGGTCCCAAGAAGCTCGAAATGCAAACATCGGCACTGTGGCCCGTGGGGGCAGGTAGCCCCGGTCAAGCAGGTCCTCGATCCCAATCTTGAGAGTCTTACCGGTCCACCCGAATCTTCGATCGTGCCAACGGCTGAGGATTGCGAGTCCGCCAGACGGTGAAAGACCGTTGATAGCTTGAATGGTATCTTCCCATTCAAAGTGGTTGCTTTCATATTCGTGAACCAGTTCCGCGCATCGAGCAACACGGTACCCGATCTCCGGACCAGCTCCTTGAGATCCGGCAGCGGCGTTTGAAAGGTCCAGAATCGCCGCCCAGCGAGGAACGATCTCGTCGCCCAATTTGCTCGCGACATCGACCGCCCTGTCAAAGAGGGACTTGGCCTCCGCCATATCGCGGGATAGAAGCGCTCTGGCCAGTCCGATGTAACACTCGGCCCTCGACTCGGCATCGAGCGCAGACACTTCGATAATCCGTCTCCCTCCCATGGAGAATTCGTAAGCCTCGGTCGTCATTGTCTGTGACCGGGCCGATCGCCTAGCGAGTGAGGTCCAGGTCGGAATCATCGAACAATTCCCATCGCGATTTACCCAATCCAGGAACTCTTTGATCAGAAGATCATTCCTGACTTGTGTGCCGCACAGGACTTCACCCCAAAGCAGCGCGACATCCTCCGACACTCGATCATATTCATGAAAGTACGAGTCGCGCGCATTGGCAGATTCAGCGATCGCCAGATGCAGCTTGCCCGCCAATTCCCCTTCCGCAAAGGGCGAGAACAATTGCTCAACACAAAGCGTGTGCCATGGCAAAAGCGAACCGACGGCCTCGCGAAACTCTCGGGTTTGGCGTTCATCGGCAAAGGGCTGATTCTTCTCCAGCCGTTCCTTAATCTTTGGCGGTGCGACATCCGCTAAGGTGACTTGCTGTCCTCGGAGCCGGGCGCGGAGCGTAAACGCCCGCAGAATCGTGAATCGTTTTTCCTTGTTATGGTTCAGTAAATGGTGCGGAGCAACGCCTGTGAGTACGGAGTCGAGCAGTGCTGCAAGGAACTCAGCTGTCGACAAGCCGTGCAGCACTGCGGATTCGACAAGCGCAACGATGGCGTCTTTGGGCTCATCGCCATCGATCGAATCTGCGTCCTTCGACTCCGAGTTTCCTTGAGCCAGATGAGCGATTAGCCGCTCCACGACTGGCTGCTCCGGGACAAAATTCGAGCGTCGCAACTCCAGATTGATGCCCAGGGCGAGATAGAAGTTATCGCTCGCTGCGTTCAGAAGCGTCTGCACTTCGGCAACAGCCCCCGAGTCCAGGCTGCGCCTCGCCAGGATCACGCCGATTCGAAGCAAAACCGACTCAGGTCCCCATGTCTCTAAGCGCCGCACGCAGGCTTCGGGCCCGTCCAATCGCCAATAGGCGCTTGCCATCTCCGCGAGATCCGGCACAGAGATTTTTCCCCGATCTCTATCCTCTTCTGAGGCCTCCACCCAGCTTCTAAGCCACAACTCTGCCATTCGAAGCTGGCTTCTTGCTTCGCCGGCGAAGTCCCGAACGCTGGACAGAAGTGCGGCTTCGTACACATGACGAGAGCCAAGCCATTCTGAGGCGAAAGAATGCCGAGCCACCATTTCGCGAATGCGGTCAGGAGGAAGAAAAGCGGCCAAGAGGTCCAGGTTTTTCTGAAACAGGCTCTCCTGCCGTGTTACTCCGCTCACTTCCTGGCCGGCCTTCAAGGCGAGTTTTGCGGCTGCCAGATGCTGTTGATCACGAAGAGCGGCGCGGAGGGCAAACAGCAGGCGTTGAACCTCAATGTCCCGCCTTTCGGTGGGACTGTCGGTCGGCAAAGCGCCCCCCGATAGGGCCAGATCGATCAGGCGGTCGAACTGCCCCGATTCGAGAAGAATCTGCGGCAGCGCCGACGCCGCGTATGCGCTTGCCGCAGCAAGCGGCTCCAGCCGTTGCGCAAATTCCACGAGTTGTTTCGCGTCGGGCCGAAAGCGTTCCCGGAACCATGTTTCGGTCGGTTCATCGCGAAACTGAATTGCCTCTCCGCTAATCAGCAACGGACGCCCAATGTCAGCGGTGAAACTGCGGACAAAGCCCGGATCAATCCCTGCAACACCGGCGACTACATTGATGGGGACGAACGGCCGGAGAATAGCGATCGCGCGGCAGAGTACCTCTACTCGCCGATGTTCGATCGGACCGGAGTTGTCCATTAGCTTTGCGACCGCCCGTTCCAGGAGCCTGGCGATTGCAGCCTCGACCGTAAGTGGACTTACCCCGAGAGATGCCAAGACAGAAGAGACTGTGGGTTCCTGGTCAAGGATCGAAGCCTGAATACGCGGGTTCGCGGAGGTCAGTCGATGGAATTCAACCGCATCGGCTTCAGTTGCGTCGGGAAAGCGGCTCTGTAAATGCCTCCTTGATTCATCAGGACTGAACTCGCGAAGTTTCTTGGGAATTATCGTGCTCGGGAGACTGAGCAGGTTCACTCTCTCCGGGCGACTTAAGGCAATCAATCTTACATTCGCAGGCAACTTCTCACGCAGAAGAGTTCGTATGAATGACTCGCCGTCCCGACACTCCTCTGCAAACATCTCTGCGTTATCCGCCGCGTCGACGATAACGCAAACGAAGGCGCCTGGATGACGAAAGCGAATCGATTCGTCAGCCTGATTCAAGCGATGCAGGAACGCCTTGAAGTATTGCCCCCGGTCCGCACGGTCTGACGGAATAAGAGGGTCGCAGAGGCCCTGAGCCGCCAATTCATTTGCGATCTGCACCAGCCCCTGCCGAGGAAGATGGCGTGGACTTGCCGCCTGCCTGTATGCCCCGTTTCCGAAGCAGTCGTAGACGACAGTGACGGATCCCGGTGGGAACAGCCTGGGAAGCCGGGCGGCGAGTACAGACTTGCCGATGCCTCCTGAGGCTTCAATAACCGTCGGACCATCGAACTGAACGACATCTTCTGCGATCTCCAGTTCCTGTTCACGCCCAAGCGAGTTTCCATTCTCGATAAGATTTGGCGCCGGGAGAAGATCATCCGGCGATACATGCAGAGCTCTCAAAACATCCACTTGCCGGATGACATTCGAGGCTTCATTTATGGTCAATGCTTTGTCGCTTACAAGATTTTTTAGGTTCCCTGACGCGTCTTCATCATCTCCAACCAGGTAGCCCCTGAGCTCAGCGCGCAAACTCTGCCGTTGGCCGATGTAGTCATCCTGAGCCCGATCCAGAATGAGCAACTCACAGAAATGAGCCAAATCAGCTCGTTTAAGTTTCGTCGCCTTGAGAAGCGCCCTTCTCTCATGGTTGTCGCCCTTAGCAGAGGTGCTGCCAGCAGCGATGACTCTCTTGAATCCTTCCCCAAAGGGGCGGTTGGTCACAATGCGAAAGATCGCCTTCTGTTTGACCAGGTCGAGACCATGCTGATCTCGCAACCCTGAGAACCGCTTTGCGAAACCATTAAGTGTTTTGGCCAATTCGCTGAGTGTCCAGGGAGCATCTGTGCGCAGAGTTGAATGCTTGAGCTGTACATACTCGACCCGCAAGCAGTCTTTGAGCTCATCGCTCCCATAGTATTCACCGATGTCAATGATCTCTTCGCCCGCCTCGATGATTTGCGATGCGTCGTCGCTTTCATTCCCTGATGCCCCTTCAACCGATACCGCCACAAGGCTGGATTGGGGCAGCAGCATCTTCAGACATCTTCTTGCAGCCCAGGCATAGTGAAATTGATCCCCATCCCGGCTGGCCCGAACTAACCTCGAATCTGACATTGATCTTTTCCCGTCAGGATGAGACTAGTAGGACTCCCCGAAACTGGCAAACTTTGACAGTTTGGGAAAACTCCCAATGAAAATCCAGACATATTTCTGTTCTAATGAACTTGCATTCATCCAGCCAACCATTGACGTTTCACATTTATTCGGACTACATGCGCAGTGGCATGCTGTCTAAGACACCTTGGCGGAATCCGGTTTGTAAACCTGCACCACAGGTTCGGGTCTATTCTAGTCAAATAATGGTCTGATTGCCATGTTGTTCCACAGGTCTTGGATACCAGGGTTCGTTGCGCCTGGCCACGACTCAACGCCATGCGAAAATGATGCTTAGAGATTAATCCCAAAATGGCCACTCCACCAGTTACGCCGCCCCCTGGACCAACTGCAGCGACGATTACGCTCGAACAAGTGCTGGCCCAGTTCGAAGACTCATTCGCGGATTTCGCGGCTGCGGTGACGAAGGGACAGTATGCGTTCTGGCTCGGCTCGGCAATCTCGCGGGATCGGGTTCCGCCCCTTCGCGACGTGGTCCTGAAAGTTATTGCGAACGTTCAAACCAGAATTTCTCCACAGAATGCTCGATATCCCGGTACCAGGCGAGGGCCCAGACTTTCTGTTGTGGGAAGCACTTGGAGTCGTTGCAACCTACGCAGACCCAACCGTCGAACCTGATAGTGAGCATCTGTGCATCGCGGGTCTCATCGCAGAAGGTGCGGCTTTGACCATCGTGTCTGCCAACTGGGATGGACTCATCGAGAAGGCTGTCGCGGAACTAATGGGACCGACCGCATCTT
>Ga0302266_10000453_pt1 | contig 41549 bp, 38 predicted proteins | sample III_Bog_E1_2_FD_194559 | JGI IMG/M metagenome (GOLD analysis project Ga0302266, IMG submission 194559) | Peat permafrost microbial communities from Stordalen Mire near Abisko, Sweden - III_Bog_E1_2 | ecosystem: Environmental > Terrestrial > Soil > Wetlands > Peat | place: Sweden: Abisko...
GGAGAAATCAGGAGTACCGGGTTTCGCGTTCTCAGGCATTCGCTGCTCCCGTCAGGCCGCTTCCTGCATTGGCCAGATCTTCGGCGGAGAGAAACCGTCCGTAGTTGTAATAGGCCGCGCAGGCGCCTTCGCTGGAGACCATTGTCGCTCCCAGCGGATGACGCGGCGTGCATTGCTTGCCGAAGGCCGAGCACTCAGCTGGCTTGATGGCTCCGCGCAGCACGTCGCCTGAGCGGCAGAGCGGCGATTCCTGTGTGTGGATTCCGGAGATTTGGAAACGCTCCTCGGCGTCAAACTCGCGATAATCCGCGCTCAACCGCCAGCCGCTCTTCGGAATCACGCCGATACCGCGCCAGGCCCGGTCGGTAACCTCAAAAACTTCAGACAGTAGCTTTTGCGCGGCGCGATTGCCATCAAAGGTGACAATGCGCTCGTAGGCGTTTTCAACCTCGTGGCGGCCTGCCTCGAGCTGAATCACGCAGCGGCGAATGCCATCGAGCAGATCAAGCGGCTCAAAGCCTGTGACCACCATCGGGACCTTGTATTTTGCGGCAAGCGGCGGATACTCCCAATAACCCATCACGCTGCAGACGTGGCCTGCCAGCAGAAAGCCATTAATCTTGTGGCCGGGTGCGCTCAGAATCGCTTCAATCGCCGGCGGCACCAGAACGTGCGAGACGAGCAGGGAAAAATTCTTCAGGCCGCGACGCTTGGCGACGTGAACGCTCATGGCATTGGCCGGGGCAGTTGTCTCAAAGCCCACACCGAAAAACACCACTTGCTTGTCGGGATTCTTGACGGCCAACTCGACCGCGTCTAACGGCGAATAGACCACGCGCACATCGCCGCCCGCGCCCTTCACCTGAAACAAATCGCCCTCGGTGCCGGGGACGCGCAGCATGTCGCCAAAGGAGCAGAAGATGACGCCGGGTTGCGCGGCGATGGCCAGCGCCTTGTCAATCAGCTCCAGCGGCGTCACGCAGACCGGGCAACCGGGGCCGTGAATCATCTCGATCCCCGCAGGGAGCATCTGGTCGATTCCGTTTTTTATAATCGAATGCGTCTGCCCGCCGCAAACCTCCATGATCTTCCATGGCCGCGTGGCGACAGTGGCTATCTCCCGCGCCATGCGCTGCGCAATCTCGCCGTTGCGGAACTCGGTCAGGTACTTCATTTTGCGGAGCAGCTTCCATCCGGACAAGAGCTTTGTGGCGTCGCGGCGGCCCGCGCAAAAGCCTCTTCCTCGCCGGCCAGCTCCTCGTCCAGCATGCCCATCGCGCGGAAGTCCTCCAGCGTTTTCAGCGCCGTCTCCTCGTCGATCTTGGAGAGCGCAAAGCCAACGTGGACAATGGTATAGTCGCCCACTTGGACCTCCGGCACGTAGTCCAGGCAAACGCGCTTGACGATGCCGCCAAAGTTCACCCGCCCAATGCGGAGATCGCCCTCGGTGAAAATTTCCTCGACTTTTCCCGGAATCGCTAGACACATGGTTTCTCTATTATGCCGGGTTTGGGGCGCTTTTGGGGTGATTTAAATCACATAAAATCGTTTTCACAGAGCTCAGGAGCTAATAAAAGGCTCTTCAGATTCATTTTCTTAGAATCTGCTCATTATTGCTCAGATAAGGATTGAGTCGATTCGTTACAGTCTCGACATGATGTAAGGAAACCTCTGGAATAGGTAGAAAACCTGTCTTTTCCAGGGCAACAGGCTCTACAGCATTGTGACTTTAACAATTGTCCCCAGGGCAATTCACAGGAGAAGAGCATGAAAAGATATACATTAGGATTTCTCGCATTGGCAACGGCCCTTGCAATTACACCCAGTGCGTTGGCCGATCCACTCATTGTCGGAACAATTGGCGTCAGCGGCGGTAATGACAGTTGGAATTCAACGGCTGTCACATTTACCTCCTCCAATGCCACTGTTACAGACGAAAGCGGCAGTTTCGTGGGTATAGTACCGCTCACGACTCCAGCGACAATAACTGGTGTTTTAACGTACCTCTCACCTGATATGCTCTGGTTCACTACGAGCACTGGCGTCGCCACATTCACCATCACCGGTCCGGTCAATGTCACAGAGAACGACGACGCGAACTTGCAAATCTCCGGTACAGGCATATTGACTTTGACTGGTTACGCGCCAACATTGGCGACCTTCAACTCTGACAGTACCGATTCAAGTGATCACTATGGTGCGAACTCCTCCACATTCGGGATCGACATCACCTCCGAAGGTGTTCCTCCCGTTCCTGAGCCCGGCAGCTTTCTCCTCTTCGGCTCCGGCCTGCTGAGTTTTGCAGGTCTATTGCGCCGCAAGCTATTGAAGTAACAGAACTCGCTTGCCTGAATGCTTTTGCGGCTCCCTAATGGATTCCCCAGTCTTAGCTTCCTAAGGACTGGGGAACGATACATTTAGCGTCCCCTCCCGACTCGCTCCTCCGCCAGATATGCCAGCCACTCTTCCATACCCGCGCCGGTCTTGGCTGAGGTCTCAAAGATCCGTATCCCCGGCCGTATCTCATTGATATTCCTGAGTGCTAACTCCCGGTCAAAGCCGCAGGGCTCGGCGATGTCGATCTTGGTAATCACGGCGGCGTCGGCGGAGTTGAAAAGCGTGGGGTACTTCAGCGGCTTGTCCTCGCCTTCGGTCACGCTCAGCAGGGCCACGCGAATCTTCTCGCCCAGGTCGTAGCTCGAAGGGCAAACCAGGTTGCCCACATTTTCAATAAACAGATAGTCCAACCCACCCAGTGTTACGCCCTCCCAGCCGTCCAGATGCTTGCCGATCATCTCAGCGTCCAGGTGGCAGATGCCGTGGGTATTGATCTGGCGGACGGGAGCGCCGCTGGAGGCGAGACGGCGGGCGTCGTTATCAGTTTCCAGATCTCCGACCAGCGCAGCCACCCGCAAACCCTTTGCCTTCAATTCTTTCAGCGTCCGCTCCAGGAAGGCGGTTTTGCCCGTGCCGGGGCTGGAGACAAGGTTCAGCACCAGCACGCCGGCGGCTGTGTAGCTGGCCCGCAGAGCGGCCGCCAGCTCATCGTTTTTCTTCAGAATTCCCCGCCGCAGCTCCACAATTCGTGTCGTCATAGCGACACCTTAATCTGTAATTTCATAGCTTTTCCTCGCCGTCTTCAATCTCAATCGAGTCAATTTCCAGCTCTCGTCCCTGGCGCATATCGCTGCACGGCTCGCCGCACCGGGGGCAGCGGAAGCTCTGGACTCCCTCCAGCTCGGCATCCTGGCCGCAGGGAACGCAGTGGATCACCACCGGAAGCACGTTGACCACCAGCTTCGAGCCTTCCAGCGGCGTTCCCTCGCTGGCAATGCCCCAACAGAACTCCAGCGACTCGGGAATCACCGAGGCCAGCGCCCCCACGCGCAACCTTACCTCGAGCACCCGAGCGCCCCTGGACGTATCAGGCAAGGCCGCCAGCGTCTCGGTCACAGTCTCCACAATGCTGGATACGATAGAAAGTTCATGCATTCAAGATGGATTTTACGCTTTTGTACTTCTCTCCCGCCGGGAATGCTTTCGCAGGCATCTTTCGTAGCCACCCCCGCGCCGCTCCGGTAGACTGAGAGGGCAATGAGTTCCATACACAGAATGCAATGCGCCGCGTTGCCGGCCGTACTGGCTGCCGCTGGCTTGGCCGCTTCACTGCTTTTGGCTGGCTGCGGAACACCGGCAGCGCCGCAACCACCCTCGCTGAAGCTGCCGGTCCCAGTGGCAGACCTGGCCGCAACCCGTATGGGCAACCAGGTGACGCTTCACTGGACCATGCCCAAAAAGAACACGGACAAGCTGCTGCTGAAGGGCAACGTGCCGGTATTCGTCTGCCGCAGCACTTGCGGCGCTGCTGGCGGCAACTGCGTTGCGGCTGGCACTGCCCCTAGCACGAGTTCGGAACTTCAATTCGCACCCGGAACAGTTGGCTCCTTTACCGAGACGCTGCCTGCTGAGTTGGCTGCCGGAGCGCCGCGTCCGCTGAGCTACTTTGTCGAACTGAGGAACGGCAACGGCCGCTCGGCGGGGCTGTCGAACGCCGCCGTGATTCTGGCTGGAGAAGCGCCCGCTTCAGTGGCCAATCTAAGCGCCGAGGTGCGCAAGACCGGTGTGGTGTTGCGCTGGACGCCTTTGCAGGCTACCGCGCAGGAATCCACAGCCATCCGGCTGCATCGCAAGCTGATGAACCCGCCGGCCGCCAAACCGAAACAAGATCAACAAGGACTGCTGGCGCCCCAGCCCGAGCCGGTGGAGCAGAACCTACTGGTGGACTCCTGCGCGCCGGAGGCAGGCAAGGGGGGCTGCCGCGCCCTGGACAGCAGCATCCGGTTTGGCCAGGTTTATGAGTACCGCGCCCAGCGCGTGGCCCGCGTCGCGGTGGAGGGCAAAACGCTGGAGTTGGCAGGCGAGCTTTCCGCCCCGATGCGCGTCGAGGCATTGGACATTTTTCCTCCCGCCGTGCCCACCGGATTGGCCGCCGTCGCCACTACGGGTGAAAACGGCGCGGGGAATGCAATCGATTTGAGCTGGCAGCCTGTGACCGACGCCGACCTTGCCGGATACGCCGTTTATCGGCGCGAGGGCGACGGAGGATGGCAGCGTATCTCGCCCGCCGGACCGATGGTTCCCCCGGCCTACCACGACTCTCAAGTTCAGCCGGGACACATTTACCGCTACGCCGTCAGCTCCATCGACCAGGGCGGACACGAAAGCGCCCGCTCTGCGGAGACCGAGGAGACGGTGCCCAACACGTGACGGCCTAAGCCGTGCATGAAGGAGACTTCCTATGAGATATTGCCGCTTTCTCTTCGAGAATCAAACCTACTACGGCGCAGTGGAAGATCGCGAGGGCGAGCAATGGATCGTGCGCCTGATTGAGGCTCCCGAAGAGGATCGCGCCTTCCGGCTGGAGCATGGGCGTGCGACTTCCTGGAGCCTCGACTTTGAGCCGATGCCGCTGAACGCCGTCGAGCTGCTGGCGCCGGTGACGCCGTCGAAGATCGTTTGCGTGGGCCGCAACTATCGCGACCACGTGAAGGAGATGGGCAGTGAACTGCCTGCCGAACCGTTGCTGTTTTTCAAGCCGGCGTCGGCGCTGCTCAGGCCCGGTGGCGTGGTGCGCATGCCCGCCATTTCCGCTCGCGTGGACTTTGAAGGCGAGTTGGCGGTGGTGATGGGCCGCCGGATTCGTAACCTTAAAGAAGAAGATTGGCGCTCGGCGGTGCGCGGCTATACGCTGGCCAACGACGTGACCGCTCGCGACCTGCAAAACAAGGACGGTCAGTGGACCCGCGCCAAGGGCTTCGATACGTTTTGCCCCTCAGGCCCGGTGGTGAGCGACGAGCTGGACCCCGAAGCCGGACTCACGCTGGAGACGCGCGTCAACGGCGAGTTGCGCCAGCACGGCTCGACGCTGGACTTCATCTTTCCGCTTCCCAGGCTGCTGGCCTACATCACGGCGGCGATGACTCTGGAGGAAGGCGACCTGGTGCTGACCGGAACCCCCTCCGGGGTGGGTCCGCTCAAGGCTGGAGACAAAGTGGAGATCAGCATCCCCGGATTGGGCGTGCTGGCCAACACCTTCCAGCCGGGCGAAGAATAAATACATTCCACACCGTGTGCAACCTTGACCGTTTGGATGAATCGAACTGCGGTAGACTAAACCCGCGTGCGCCCGAAACCAGAAGCGCGAACCTACAGAGGTCAAATGCCGCAGAATTTACCAAGGAACATTCTTGACCAATTGCGCCAGTACACGGTGGTTGTTGCTGACACCGGCGACATTGAGGCGATTGGAAAGTTTCGCCCGCAGGACTCGACCACCAATCCATCGCTGATTACCGCCGCAGCGCAATTGCCGCAGTACCGGCCCATCGTGGACGGCGTATTGCTTGCCGCGCGCAAGGAACTGGGCGCGAGCGCGACCGGAGCTGCTGTCGCCAACCTCGCCTTTCAGCGGCTGGCCATCGCCTTCGGCAAAAAAATTCTGGCGATTGTTCCGGGACGCGTTTCGACGGAGGTGGACGCGCGCCTCTCCTACGACACCGCGGCTACCATCGAGCAGGCTCGCAGCATTATCAAGCAGTACGACGAGACCGGCATCGGGCGCGAGCGTGTGCTGGTCAAAATCGCATCGACCTGGGAGGGCATCCGCGCCGCCGAAGTGCTGGAGCGCGAGGGAATTCACTGCAACCTGACCTTGCTCTTCGGCCTGCATCAGGCCATTGCGGCGGCCGAGGCCGGCGTAACGCTGGTCTCGCCCTTTGTGGGCCGCATCTTAGATTGGTACAAGAAAGATACCGGCAAGGATTTTCACGGCGCGGACGATCCCGGTGTGAAGTCTGTAACTACGGTTTATAACTACTACAAAAAGTTTGGCTATAAGACGCAGGTGATGGGCGCAAGCTTTCGTAACATCGGCGAGATTACGGAGTTAGCCGGATGCGATCTGTTGACTATCTCGCCGCAACTGCTGGCAGAGCTCGAAGCGACTGTAGCCGAGTTGCCGCGCAAGCTCTCGCCCGATGCGGCCAAGGCGCTGCCGATCAAAAAGATTTCCGTGGACAAGGCGACCTTTGACGCGATGCACGCCGCCGACCGCATGGCCACCGACAAGCTGAAGGAAGGCATTGAAGGCTTTTCGGCGGCGCTGGTCAAGCTGGAAACGCTGCTCGCCCAGCGCCTGGCCGAGTTGGAAATCAAGAAGTCCGCCTGAGCAAGCGATTACTCCGACCAGACGCCCAGCAGGTTGCCCGCGCCATCGGAAAAGTGGAAGCGCCGTCCACCGGGAAATTCGAAGGTGGGCACCACAACGCTGCCGCCGGCCGCCACGATTGCCGCTTCGGTGGCCTTCAGATCCGCGGAGTAGAGCACCACGAATGGCGCGAATTTAGGCTGCTCTTGTTGTGGCGCGCCCTTGGCGAAGCCGATGGCGACGCCGGAAACAGTTGCGTTGCAGTCGATGTAATCTGGGCCCCAATCCTTGAAGCTCCATCCGAAGACGGTGGAGTAAAACTTCTTGGTTCGCTCGATGTCGGTAGTCGTGAACTCGATGTAAGTGATCTTGTGGTGCAGTGCTGAATTGTTCATAGTTGTTCTCCTTTGTGTTGCATTGCGTGGAGTTGGAGGAAAGGCGGCGCGGATGCAAGGCGCAGGCACACCTTTCCCGGTGTGCTCTCGAAGCGCCCCCATCCACAGTCCCTCAAGAGCAGGAGAGTGCAGGTAGAATCCGCAAAATAGTTCGAGAACGCGGACTCGCGAGGTACGAGAACAGGCTAGCAGAAATTTATGATTGCCACATACAATCTTTGTGGAAAAATCAATGTCCCAGCCAGAGCGAAATGCCGCCGGTGATGGAGCGGCCGGGCATGGCGACGCCGTTGATCTCCTGATAGCCGGTGTTACTTAGATTAGCGAAGCGAAGATAGGGGCGGAGCTTTCCAGCGTCGCGAGTCACCGCGGCGTTCCATACGGGATAAGGTGCGGCGTTCCAGGGCGGGTTGCCCGGTTGTTGATAAGGCTTAGTCAGCGCGACTGAGTTAGTGACAATCAGAGAGTGTTTCAGCGCGACCGTCCATGTGGCGCGAAGATTCAGGACCGGATAGTTGAGGGCATACTCGGATTGCAGGCCGTTCAAGGGCGGTTGCGCGCCGATGAGTCCGGTCCATGCGAGCTGAAGTTTTTGTCCTTTGGCGGGAAGCCAGGTTGCGGAGGTCTCGGCTCCGGCAAAGCGAAGGCCGCTGAGATTGACCGCGCACCATGTATTGACAATGCAACCCACAGGCAGAAGTGAGTTAGGCAGGGATGCGGCGCGGAGATAGTCGATGGTGTTGTGCTGGCGGCTATAGAAACCAGTGGCCGAAAGCGAGAAGCGGCTGGACGGGACCCAGTCGGCTCCAGCTTCGCCGGACCAGGCTGACTCGGGCTTCAGTTTTGGATTGCCGATGGTGGCGGGATCGGAGTAATAAAGGTCGGTATAAGTCGGCAGGCGGAAACCGTAGCCGCCGCTGGCGCGCAGTTTCAATTGGTTGGTCAGTCGCACGCTGCCTGCAAGGTGTGGCGCCAAGGCGGATTGCAAGCCGCCGGAGAATAACTCCTCGCGCAGGCCTACGGATAAGTTCCAGCGGCTTTTTGCGGGGCGCAAATCGAGGTCCACATAGCCCGCGCCGCGATTGCGAGCATGAAGGCCGAGATTGTTGCTGTGGATGCTGTCGCCGTCTGACTCCAGTCCTAACAAGAGTACGGATGAGTTAGCGACGGGTAGAGTGTGGCGCAGAGAAGCCTGCCAGGAACCGTCGATGTGATTGTTCTCGTAGACGGAGGGAGCATTGCGCAGCAGGACAAACTCGTCGGTGTGGCGGCGATAACCAAATGCGGCCACGGTGCGTCTGCCTAACTCCTGGCGTCCGGAGGCAAACCAGCTCTTGGTTCGCTCCCAGGAGTTATAAGGACCATAAAACTGGTTTGCGCCGAAGGAGCGGTCGCTGGCGGCAAAGAGAAAATCAGAAATGCCGAGGCGAGAACTAACCCAGCTATCAGAAGAAGCATCTTCGTTGTTGTAATCGCGGTCGGGCATGAAACCGGTGGAGAAGTTGCGGTTTGCGGTCAGACGGCTGCTCCACTGCCTTCGAGCCAGGGCAGCCAGGAGCGATTCTTCGTTCACGCCGAAGCTGCCGTATCCCGAGCGTAGACGAAGCGAGTTTGCGGAGGGCGCGGCGGTGAGAAAGTCGACGACGCCGCTCAGCGCGTCCGCGCCATGCAGCGTGGAGCCGGCGCCGTGGAGCACTTCAATCGAGTCCATGGCGTCGAGGGGAACGGGCAGGTCGAGGTTGTGATGCGCGGTCTGGCTGTCGTCGATGCGAAAGCCATTCAACAGCACCAGGGCCTGCTCGAAGGAGCCTCCGCGCAGCACCAGATCGGCTTGTCCGCCGCCCGCGCCGCGCTCTTCGAGAAAGACCGACGAATCCTGACGCAGCAACTCCTGCGGTGATTCAAGCAAGAGAGTCTTGCCTTCGACGGGCAGCGCCACGACTGAGACTGAAGACTCGGCAAGGGGCACGGGAACAGCCGAACCAAGAACCACCATGGTTTCGGTGGGGTGAGGAAGCTGCGTGGGCGGAGCGGGTGGCGCCTGCGCGAAGGCAGCGGTTGCGCAGGCTGCCAGAAGGAGACAGGCTGACCTGCACAGTACTCTCAATAGGTGTATTGCAATTTTTGGCATCATAGGGGAAGTTTGGTGATGATCCAACAGAGCAACTTGCAATTGAGTTACAGGATATAACGCGACAGATCCTGATCCTTCACAATGGACGCAACCATTTGCTTGACGTACTCGGCGTCGATGAGGAAAACCTTCTCCGCGCCGGTCGGTGTTGTCCGCTCCTGGTAGGGCAGGGGCGTGGAAGACTCGCTCTTGATGGCCTCCTTGAGCGCCGCGGCAGCCGCTTCGTCGGGAACACGGCGAACTACATCAGGCGCCAGGAAACTCACATCCTCCAACACCCGCTCCATGATGGTGTGCAGGCGGCGCGCACCGATGTTTTCGGTTTGCTCGTTAACCTTAAAAGCAAACTCGGCCATCTCGCGCAAGGCATCGGGAGAATACTCCAGCTTCACGCCCTCGGTTTCCAGCAGGGCCGTGTACTGCTTGGTGAGCGATGCCTTGGGTTCGGTGAGGATGCGCAGAAAATCATCGACGGTGAGCGACTTCAACTCGACGCGGATGGGAAAGCGCCCTTGCAACTCGGGGATAAGATCACTGGGCTTGGAGACATGAAATGCGCCGGCGGCGATAAAAAGAATATGGTCAGTGCGCACCATGCCGTAGCGCGTGTTGACGGTGGTTCCCTCGACGATGGGCAGAATGTCGCGCTGCACTCCCTCGCGCGAAACATCGGGACCGTGGCCGCTCTCGCGCCCGGCTATCTTGTCGATCTCATCGAGGAAGATGATGCCGTTGGATTCGACGCGCTCGACAGCCGCGCGGTTGACGGAATCCATGTCGATGAGGCGGCCCTCTTCTTCATCAACTAAATAATCAAATGCATCAGCCACCTTCATCTTGCGCTTTTTGGAGCCGCCGCCGAAGATGTTGGGCAGCATGTCCTTGAGGTTCATCTCCATGTCCTCAAGGTTCTGGTTGCTGATGATGCCGAACTGCGGCATGCCGCGCTCGCGCACGTCGAGCTCGACCATGCGCTCGTCGAGCTTGCCTTCGCGGAATTGCTGGCGCAGCTTTTCGCGAGAGCGCTGATAACTCTCCGTTCCGGGCAGCGTGAGCTGGCCCTCCTGCGCGGGCGGGGTTGGCGGCGGAGGCGGCAGCAGCACGTCCAGCAGGCGCTCCTCGGCATTCATCTCCGCGCGGTCTTCCACCTCTTCAAGCCGTTCCTCGCGCACCATGTCGATGGCGATCTCGACCAGGTCACGGATCATCGATTCCACATCGCGACCCACGTAGCCGACTTCGGTGAACTTGGAGGCTTCCACTTTCAGGAAAGGCGAACCGGTGAGCTTGGCCAGACGGCGCGCAATCTCCGTTTTGCCCACGCCGGTAGGTCCGATCATGATGATGTTCTTGGGCATGATGTCGTCGGCGATGTCGGGGGGCAGCTTCTGGCGGCGCTGGCGATTTCTCAAAGCAATGGCCACGGCGCGTTTGGCGGCCTTCTGGCCGACGACGTGCTTGTCCAATTCAGAGACAATTTCGCGCGGAGTCAGCTCGTCGAGCGAGAGCTCTTGTTCTTCGGCGGATGCGGGAAGGTAAATGGCCATGTTCTCTTTACTCTATTCTCTCAGGCTTTACCGCCGCGCGCGAGGCCCATACTAATCAGGAGCGCGCGATCGATCTTGCTCATGGTCTCCGGGGAAAGGACGCCGAAGAAACGGCCAAATCGCTGTTGGTCAACGGTACGAATCTGGTCGCACAGCACGAGGCTGTCCTTCTTCAGTCCTCCGTCGCCCTTGGGCGCAAGAACGTAGACCGGCGACCGCTGCGCGATATTTCGGACGTCAGTCAAGGGGACCACAATCGTCGTGGAGGCGAAACGATTGCTTACGTCATTTTGGACTACGACGCAGGGACGCAACCGGTCCTGTTCGTGCCCAACGACCGGGTCCAGATCGACCTCGACGATTTGACCGCGCACAGTGCGCGCTGTCACGGGATCGCCGCCCATGCCTCGCGGTCAACGTGCTCAAACTCTTTGAGGAGTTCCAGATTGCGCTGATTGTTCGCGATGCACGCCTCGGCCAGTTCGCGCTCGAACTCTGCCACCGTCAGGGCTTCCAGCCGCTCTTCGACCGCTTTGCGGATGAACTCGCTGCGGCTGACGCCCTCGGCGCGGGCAGCCTTATCGGCCCGGCGCAGCGCCGCGGCGGGGAATTCGATGAGGACGCGTTCCTTCAAGGGCTTCTTCACCGCGGCAGGCTTGACCGGAGCAATCCGGCGCGTTGTTGCCGTTGATGCCATACGACCTCCATCAAGAACAAATTATATCACTCGATATATATCAATGTATATAGAGGACTCCCGGCAAAAAAGAGCGGAGATTTGTCCGCCGTGATTGCGTCGTGCGAGAGCTCTTGTTCTTCGGCGGATGCGGGAAGGTAAATGGTTATGGACAATGAGCAAGCGGATGCAAACCGCTAGCTCTTCAGCTCCTCAATGGTGATGTGATCGTTGGTGTAGATGCAGATGTCGCCGGCAATCTGCATGGCCTTTTCTGCGATCTCGCGGGCGCCGAGGTCAGTATTTTCCAACAGCGCGCGGGCGGCGGCGGTGGCATAGGGTCCGCCGGAGCCAATGGCGGCCAACGGCTCGTCGGGATCAATCACATCGCCCGAGCCGGAGATCAAAAATGTTTGCCCGGCGTCGGCCACCACTAACAATGCTTCCAAATTGCGCAGCATCTTGTCGGTGCGCCAGTCCTTGGCCAGCTCGACGGCGGCGCGGTTGAGGTTGCCGGCGTACTGCTCCAGCTTGGACTCGAAGCGCGCAAAGAGCGAGAAGGCGTCGGCCGTGGAGCCGGCGAACCCGGCCAGAATCTTGTCCTGGTAGAGGCGGCGAATCTTTTTGGCCGAATGTTTCAGCACGTGGTCGCCGAGCGTGACCTGGCCATCGGCGGCCATGACCACCTGGCCGTTGCGCCGGACGCAAATCACGGTGGTGGAACGAATCCGGTCACGATTTTGGGAATCATGCGCCGGTCCGGGATTTTTGTGAAAAGCCATGAAGAAACCTCTGAAAACAGGGCATCTGGCGGAGAAATACCACATTAAGATGCAGTCACGAGTATAGCGCAGCGCGCGAGCCAGGGGTCCTCAGCAACAGGTCTTCGTCGAGGGGGTGGGAGAGTAGAGGCTGCAAAGAAGTGCATCCTTAGCAGGATGCACAGCTTATCCGCTTCACAGGACCCTGCTAAGGTATTCTCTAGTTTGGGATCGAAGGGGTAGTGCCCCGCTTCCATGACTCAACTCAGCGCCAACACGTGGGAGATTATCGCCGCTGGAGCCTTTGTCGCCGCGCTCCTGGCAGCGGGTCTCTGGCTGCTGCTGCGCAAAGGGCCCTCGCCGGAAGAGCGGGAACGCGCGCGCCGCCAATTTCTGTCCTACTCCGGGCGCGTGGTGGACGGCATGTTGCTGGACATCTGCGAGGTGGAGGCCGCGGCCAAAGAAAAGAACGGGCCGGCCCGCACCCTGACCATGCTGCTGTACAGCTATCGCATTGGCGGCGTGGACTACGAGTCCTCTCAGGATGTCAGCGACATGCTCAAGGTGGTGGATGCGGCCCAGGTACGGGCGGGCTTTCCCTGTTCGGCGCGTTACCAGCCGGGCAATCCTCAGAACAGCATTGTGGTGGCCGAAGAGTGGAGTGGCCTGCGAGCCGGGTTGCCGGTGTTTCCCGAATTTGAGGATCCGGATCCGATTGGCAAGACCCACCTGGAGAGTTTGCGCCCCGGGCGCGGATGAACGAGCCGCGAGATAAGGGCGTAATTCAAGCAAAATAGATGAAAAGTATTAGAGATGAAATCCGCATTCACTCTGAACGAGGTTCTACTCATGATGTTGCGCAAGCCGCTTGTCCCGCAGGTTTTTCTGGCGCTGGTTTCATTCGCATTTGTTTCCCTGCAGGTCGCGGCCCAATCTGCCGCTCAGCCTGCTCAGCCCGCGGTCTTCGGCTACGCGGACTTTGCCGCGCAGGCCAAGATTGAGAAGCAATTCCTGGCCGTTCCCGACGCCAGGCTGGCCGGCCAGCACCTGAAGACGCTGACTGCCGAGCCGCACCTGGCCGCGACCCCCGAGGACCACAAGACCGCCGAATACGTGGCGCAGAAATTTCGCGCCGCCGGCCTGACGACGGAGTTTGTTCCTTACCGCGTGCTGCTGAACCAGCCGAAAACGGTGCGCGTGGAGGCCTGGGACCAGAGCGGCAAGCTGCTGATGAGCGGTCCCACGCGGGAGCACGTCGTGGGCGATCCATTTCAGGACGATCCGCGGGTGGTGATGCCGTTTAACGGTTCGTCGGGATCGGGCGACGTGACCGCCGAGGTGGTCTACGCCAATTACGGCCGGCTGGAGGACTTTGACCAACTCGCAGCCCAGCACATCGACCTGAAAGGCAAGATCGTGCTGGTGCGCTACGGCGGCAACTTCCGCGGCGTGAAGGTCTTCATTGCTGAGCAGCGCGGCGCAGCGGGAGTGCTGATCTACTCCGACCCGCAGGACGACGGCTTCACCAAGGGCGACGCCTACCCCGCTGGGCCATGGCGGCCGGAGACGGGCGTGCAGCGCGGCTCGGTGCAGTACATGTTCGAGTATCCGGGCGACCCGGAGACTCCGGGCGTGGCCTCGACGCTGGAGCTGCCGGATTCGGCCCGCGTTTCGCCCTATGGCAGCCAGCCCCACATTATTTCTATTCCCATCAGCTACCACGACGCCGCGCCGATTCTGCAGGCTTTGCAAGGGCCCGGCGTGCCGAAGGGCTGGCAGGGCGGGCTCGGATTTCGCTATCACATCGGAACGGTTGCGGGGCAGGGCAGCGTGAAGGTTCACCTGGTCAGCCAGCAGGACTATCAGAGGCGGATCATCTGGGATGTTATCGGCAAAATCAAAGGAACGGAGTTCCCCGATGATTGGGTGGTCATCGGCAATCACCGCGACGCCTGGGTTTACGGAGCAGTGGACCCCAGCAGCGGCACCGCGGCCATGCTTGAATCGGTTCACGGAATTGGCGCGCTGCTGCAACAGGGCTGGCGGCCGAAGCGGACGATTCTCATTTGCAGTTGGGACGCCGAGGAAGAGGGCCTGATCGGCTCGACGGAGTGGGTGGAGCAGAACGCCAAGGCGCTGGAGCACGCCGTGGCCTACTTTAACACCGACGTGGCCGTCGCAGGACCGGATTTCTCCGCCGCCGCCGTTCCCTCGCTCAAGGAGTTTTTGCGCGAGCTGACACGCTCGGTTCCCAGCCCCCTGGGCGGGACGGTTTATCAACAATGGAAGATCAATTCCGCGAGCGGGAATGAGCATCGCCGCTCCAACGCGCCGCCGGTGGCCGGCGAAGAGGTGCAGGTGGGCGACCTCGGCTCCGGCTCCGACTTCACGGCCTTTCTGCAGCACGTTGGCGTGCCCTCCACCGACATCAGTTCCGGCGGACCGTACGGCGTTTATCACTCGGCCTTCGACAACTACGCCTGGTATACGCAGAACGCCGACCCAAAATTTGTCTACTTGCAGGAAATGGCCCGCGTTTTTGGCCTGGAGGCGCTGCGCATGGCCGACGCCGACGTGCTGCCCTACGACTATGTTACCTACGCGCGCGAGATCAGCTCCTATATTGATGCAGCCAAACAAAAATCAAAAGACCAGGGACTCTCGCTGGACCTAGGCCCGGCGCAGGCTGCCGCTGTGCGCTTCTCTGCCGCTGCGGAGCACGTTCACCGGCAGCAAACAGCGGCCTCCGGCGACCTGGCAAAACTCAATCTGGAATTGCGCCAGGCCGAGGCCGATCTCCTCTCCGAGGCCGGGCTGCCCAATCGCCCCTGGTTCCGGCACACCATCTACGCCCCCGGCGAGTACACCGGCTACGCGGCGGTGGTGATTCCCGGCGTCAACGAGGCGCTGGACAGCAAAGATCAGCAACGGGCCGCGCAGCAGTTGACGGTGCTGACCCTGGCGCTCAACCGTGCGGCGCAGACGCTGGAGGGAACGCGGTAAGCCGTCTGTTATCTTGAGGCGGTTGACCCCCGCCCTGTCCGGCCCGTATCGTTAGGGGGTGACGATGAAAATTTCCCCTAACACTCTTCGCATCGGAATCGCGGTGGCCATTGTCGTGGGCACCATTGTCTGGCTGGCCATGTCCGGCATCGGCGCTAGCAAAAGCTACTACGTTACCATCCCCGAACTGGGCGCCATGGGCGACAAGGCCTACCACAGCCAATTGCGCGTGGAGGGCTTCGTTGTACCCGGCTCCATCGAGCAGAGCGGTACGCACGTGGCGTTTGTTTTGAATGAGTTTGAGAGCCACTCTCCCAAGGCCGCCACCGGCCGTGTGCTCACGGTCAACTACAAGGGCGCCGAGCCGCCGCCGGACACCTTCAAAGACGACGCCCAGGCCCTGGCCATGGGCACCTATGGCCGCGACGGCGTCTTCCACGCCAATGTCTTGCAGGCCAAATGCGCCAGCAAGTATGCCCCGGCCCAGCCGGGAACCGCTCAACCCGGAACACAGCCCGCGCAACCTGCTGCCGCCGCGCACCCGGCCGCGGCAATTCCATCGACGGACAATGCAAACTAGTCCAAAATCTACGACCGAAGCGTTCGCCGTCCGCGCAGGACTTTGCGCCAGAGTTGACCAGGTCTCCAAGCTCTTCGGCTCCTTTGCCGCGCTGCGCCAGGTCTCGGTGGAACTGGAGCCGGGCCGCTGCTACGTTCTGCTGGGCGAAAACGGCGCGGGAAAATCCACGCTGCTGCGCATTCTGGCCGGCCTGCTCCGGCCCAGCTTCGGCAAGGTCACGGTCTTTGGCAATTACGAACCTCATGACGCCCGCGAGCGCATCGGCTACATGAGCCACGCCCCCATGCTCTACGACGAACTGACGGCAGAGGAAAATCTGCGTTACTTTGCCAGCCTTTATTCCGGCCGGGCTTGCCTTGCGCCGGCTGAGGCCTTGCGCCAGGTGGGACTAGACCCGGGGCTTGGCCGTATTGTGGGTCAGTATTCGCAAGGGATGAGGCAGCGCACCTCGCTGGCTCGCGTGCTGCTCTCGGTCCCTGAGTTGCTTTTACTCGACGAGCCTTTCTCCAACATGGACGTGGAGAGCGCCCACCAGATGGTCGAACTGCTCGCCCGGTTCCGCCAGGGTAACCGGACAATTGTCTTGACGACTCACCAGCGGGAGCTGGCAGCGCCCATCGCCGACTGGGTGCTGACGCTGCATGCCGGGCGCGTGGCCTCATTGGAGCCGGGGTCTCCCACGCGATGAAGACCAACGGCGCGCGCTTGCTCGAATCTCTTGGCATTCCCTTCGCACTTCAGGAGTACGAGGTTGATCCAGAAGATTTGTCGGCCCTGACGGTTGCCAAAAAGATCGGAATGCCGCCGGAGCAGGTTTTCAAAACATTGCTGACCACGGGTGGACCTGATTCCTACGTCTTCGCCGTCATTCCCGGCAACGCGGAACTGGACTTCAAGAAGCTGGCTCGCGTGGCCGGTTTGCGCAAGGCGGAGATGGTTCCACTCAAAGACGTACAGCCGTTGACCGGCTACATTCGCGGCGGGGTCACGGTCTTCGGCGCGAAAAAAGTCTTTCCCGTCCTCGTCGATGAGACGGCGATTCTTTTTGACAAAATTAGCGTCTCGGCCGGTACGCGCGGAACGCAGCTTATCCTTTCGCCCGGCGACTATCTGAGAGCCGCGCAGGCCCAGACCGCCGACCTGACCAAATCCACCGTTGCGGAGGGACACGCATGAAGCCCCGCGCCCTGTGGACTCATCTGGTCAAAGACCTGCGCATCGAGTGGCGTTCGCTGGACGCCCTGGTCTCCATGCTGTTTTTCTCCCTGCTGGTGGTCGTGCTCTTCTCCATCGCCTTTGACCCGCGCGGGGCCTTTTCCCAGCAGATTGCCGGCGGCGTACTCTCGGTAGCCATCCTGTTCGCTTCGGTGAGTGCGCTGAACCAGGCCTGGGCGCGCGAGATTCGCCACCAGGTTCTGGATGCGCAGCGCATGACGCCGGCCCCGGGCGCGGAGCTCTACCTGGCAAAAGTGATTGCAAATTTTCTTTTTGTCACCATCGTCCAGATCATTCTGGCGCCATTTTTCTTTATTCTTTATAACCTTCACATCGCGGGCCAGGCGTGGCTGCTGGCGCTGGTGTTGCCGCTGGGCACATGGGCGCTGGTAGCGAACGGCATCTTCTTTGCGGCGCTCTCCATCCGCAGCCGCAATCGCGAACTGCTGCTGTCGCTGATCTTGTTTCCCATCTTCATTCCGGCATTGCTGGCCATGGTGCAGGCCACTACAGCCATCCTGACCGGTGAAAGCGACCCCACGTGGTGGATCAAGCTCCTGGCGGGCTACGACATCATCTTCACCACAGTGAGCCTGCTGCTGTTTGACGTGGTCTTTCACGCCGAGTAGGGCGGAGATGCTCTAGTCCAGCAGCTTCTCGATTTCGTCTAGGTCGAAGCGGCATAGGCAGCCGGGAATATCAAAGGCGCGCGCTTCCAGAGGCGCGAGCCGTCCATCCACATAGCGATACTTCGGACCGTCCGGGTCGATGACCAGGATGGTTCGGATGCCCATGGCTTCATACCTTCCACATTTGGCCATGACGCGCTTGAGCGTATCGGCGGGAGAGAGAATCTCGAAGACGGCAACCGGCGGATGGGTGACGATCTGCTCGATGGGCTGGTTGCGGTCCAGAAGCGTCACATCGGGGACGAGAAAGCAGGTAGGCGAAACTTGCACCCGCAACTCCGGGCAAACGCGAATCTGGCCGGTCTTTGCCTGCTGCTGAAACCAGAAAACAATCGCCCTTTGCCACGCAGAATGATCATATTCTCCCACAATGCGCTCCTCGATCTCACCATCGACGTATTCGGCGTCCGGCTCGAAGGAGCTACGCAGATACTCTTCCACGGTGACGAAGGTTGTCGCGGCTGCCATGGCTCCCCCCTTGAAACTTATCTTACTCTCAACTTGTTGAACAGAGGAGAGGTAGGCTGGGCAATCCGAATCTGCTCTCCGGGGCCATAGGCTTGCTGTGTGCCCTTTCTGGGCCGCTGATTTTCGTTCCCGGAACCTCTGTAGGATTCTGTGATTGTCATCACTCGACAGTGTCCTTCGCGGATGTTAACCTTCGGATGACCCTGTTTCCGGGAATATTAGGTCAAGTTTTCCGGATTTCGTATGTGATCAACCATCTAAATTTCCGCTTGGAGGATTTGTGACTGCTCAGTATTGGGAGTGTTTCTCTCTGGCCGTCAGCGCGCTTTTGCTCGTTGTGGCCTTTTTCTTTGCGCGCCAGGTCATCGGAACCATCAAGAATGGCACTGTGGCCTTCCTGAAGCGCCAGTACAAAACCGCGACCGTCCTTGGTTTGGGCATGTTGCTTCCTGCATTCGCCGGCGCGCAGGAGCACGCGGGCGGCGGTGAAGCCAGCCTGGTGCTGCCGGATTTGTCGAGCGTGAAATTTCTTGGGCTTGACGGAAGATCCCTTCTGATGATCGGGTTGCTCTTCTGCGTCGGCGGTCTGCTCTTCGGCCTGGTGATCTATAAGCAATTGAAGAACCTGCCGGTTCATCGCTCCATGCTCGAGATTTCCGAACTGATCTACGAGACCTGCAAAACCTATCTGATCACGCAGGGCAAGTTCATTCTTCTGCTCTGGGCTTTCATCGCCGTCATTATCTCCATGTACTTTGGCTGGCTGGCGCCAGTGGGAAATGTTGCGGTAACCCTGCCCATCATCCTGGGGTTCAGCCTGGTCGGCATCGCGGGCAGCTACGGGGTGGCGTGGTTCGGCATTCGCGTCAACACCTTTGCCAACTCGCGGACGGCGCACGCAGGATTGCGTGGCAAACCGTATCCATGTTTTGCGATTCCGCTGAAGTCCGGCATGAGTGTCGGCATGATGCTGATCTCCGTCGAGCTGCTCATCATGCTGTGTATCCTTCTGTTCATCCCGGCTAATTACGCCGGCCCCTGCTTCATCGGCTTCGCCATCGGCGAATCCCTCGGCGCCGCGGCCCTGCGTATTGCCGGCGGCATCTTCACCAAAATCGCCGACATCGGCTCCGACCTCATGAAGATCGTCTTCAAGATTAAAGAAGACGATGCCCGCAACCCCGGCGTCATCGCCGACTGCACGGGCGACAACGCGGGCGACTCGGTTGGCCCCAGCGCCGACGGCTTTGAAACCTACGGCGTCACCGGCGTGGCCCTGATCACCTTCATTCTGCTGGCCGTTCATGATCCCAAGACACAAGTACAACTGCTGGTCTGGATCTTCGTCATGCGCGTGGCCATGCTGGTCTCCAGTTCGGGCGCGTACTTTATCAATGGCGTAATCGCCAAGGCAAAATATGTGAACTCCGACGAGATGGACTTTGAGGCGCCTTTGACCTCGCTGGTCTGGATAACCTCCATCCTTTCCATCGCCCTGACCTTTGTCGTCTCGTTCTACATGATCCCCACTCTCGGCGACGGATCGCTGTGGTGGAAGCTGGCTTCCATCATCTCCTGCGGTACCCTGGCGGGCGCGGTTATCCCCGAACTGGTTAAGGTCTTCACCTCCACAAACTCGGCTCACGTGCAGGAAGTCGTCACCTCCGCCAAGGAAGGCGGAGCCTCCCTGGGCATCTTGTCGGGACTCGTAGCCGGCAATTTCTCGGCCTACTGGCTGGGATTGAGCATGGTCGCGCTTATGGGAATGGGCTACTTCTTCTCGACCGGCCCGTCCATGGACGCCCTGATGCTGGCTCCCGCCGTCTTCGCCTTTGGCCTGGTCGCCTTCGGCTTCCTGGGCATGGGGCCGGTCACGATTGCCGTGGATTCCTACGGCCCAGTTACCGACAATGCTCAATCCGTCTACGAACTGTCGCTGATTGAAACCATTCCCGGCATAGAAGCTGAATTGAAAAAGGACTTCGGCATCGACGTGAAGTTCGAACGCGCCAAGTACCTGCTGGAGGCCAATGATGGAGCCGGCAATACCTTCAAGGCTTCGGCCAAGCCGGTGCTGATCGGCACAGCCGTGGTCGGCGCAACCACCATGATCTTCTCCATCATCATGGCCCTTACCCACGGACTGACCGTTGGCAAAGAGAACCTCTCGCTGCTGCACGCGCCCTTCCTGCTCGGGTTGATTACCGGCGGGGCAATGATCTATTGGTTCACCGGAGCTTCCATGCAGGCAGTCACCACCGGCGCTTACCGCGCGGTGGAGTACATCAAGGCCAACATCCATCTGGAAGGCGCGGAGAAGGCCTCTGTCGAGGACAGCAAGAAGGTGGTGGAAATCTGCACCAAGTACGCGCAGAAGGGTATGTTCAACATTTTCCTCGCCGTATTCTTCGCCACGCTTGCCTTCGCGTTCACCGAGCCGTTCTTCTTTATCGGCTATCTGATCTCAATCGCCATCTTCGGCCTCTATCAGGCGATCTTCATGGCCAATGCCGGCGGCGCATGGGACAACGCGAAGAAGGTCGTTGAGGTTGACCTGAAACAGAAAGGGACACCTCTGCACGACGCGTGCGTAATCGGAGACACCGTCGGCGATCCCTTCAAAGACACCTCGTCGGTGGCATTGAACCCGGTGATCAAGTTCACCACCTTGTTCGGATTGCTGGCTGTCGAGCTGGCCGTGACGCTCACTGCGAAGAACCCGATGCTCGCAACCTCGCTGGCTGTCGCCTTCTTCCTGGTGTCGGTCTTCTTCGTGCATAAATCGTTCTATGGCATGAGGATTGAAAAGGAAAGCAACTGATCTTCCTCTAACCTCCAGCAATCCGCCCTGTCAGGCGGACAACCGAAATGCCCAGCGGCCTCACGCGGATTGCGTGGGGCCGTTGGGCGTCTGGGGCGTGCAGTTCCGCGCATCCTATGGGAATCAGCCTCCCGAAATACTCCCGGCGAGCGAATAGCGAGCGATTAGAGCATCTCTCCAATTGGTCTCGAGTCAATCCTGTAGCGCCGGCCTCCTGGCCGGCTGTAGCGCGGGCCTCCCGGCCCACGCTCACTCAACCCCGATAGGAGAGAGCGGTTGGCTGCACCCAGGTGTCGAGCGATTCGCCGCACCGCAGGTGCTTTGGCAAAGTTGGCCAAAAGTCCTATACTCAAGCTGAGGTGCCCTATGCCGACCCGCAATGTCAGTCTGCCTGAAAAGCTGGATCAGTTCATTACCGCCAAAGTTGAATCAGGAGATTACTCCAACGCCAGCGAGGTGATGCGCACCGCCTTACGCCTGCTGGAAAAGGAAGAGCGGGAGTACGAGCAGAAGATGGTGGTGCTCCGGGCGGCCATTGCCGAGGGGGATGCCAGCCCCGATGCAGAAGAGGGCGTCTTTGAGCGGCTTTACGCACACATCAAGGAACTAGCGGCAGAGAAAGAAGAGAGCCTTGCCGAAGTTTAGTGTCTCTAAGCCCGCACAATCCGATATGAGGGCCATCGCCCGGTACACGCTTGATAAATGGGGCGAAGACCAGGCAATTCGATATGCCCAAGGCCTGCAAGCGAGTTTCCAAACCCTCGCGCAGAATCCTGAGATGGGGCGAGCGTGCAATGCAACCAGTCCAGGTCTTCGCAGGCACGAACAAGGGAAGCACGTCGTCTATTACCGATTGAAGCCAGAAGGAATTCGCATCGTGCGTGTCCTGCATCAACAGATGATTCCGGCCAAGCCGCACTTCGATTAGTGAATGTCTGTAGTTGCTCCCTACAATTGACCTCTCCTATGTGAATCTGTCCCAAATCTCCACAATTCGCACAGCCACATCGCCGAATTGCACCATTTCTGCGCCTTGTCCCCGGCCCCGGCAAGGACTAGGCTTGGGTTTTGGGCTGGCGCGGTTATGGTTTCTGGAGCCTTGCACCGGTTTTAGGGCAAATTGGGCAGGACAAAACCCGCGTCGTATAAGGGTCTTTGGAGCTTTCCACAGGTAATTGCCTTTGTTTAGCAATTTGATGCCGGGAACGTAAACAAAACACAAGATGTTGTGGTTTTTTGTTGACATACACCACAGACAGAGGTACTTTTTCATCTGCGGCCTTTAACGGGTTTTTAACATTCTACGGTGTGAGCGTTCCATCGAGAGGCTGCTGAGAACTGAGAACTCGCGGTACTTTTCATCCCCGTTTCCGTTCTTTGACCAGGATTTTCCCTGACCCCCTCCAGCAGCATGGCTCTGGAGTTGGGGCCGATGTTTCACCCTATTTTTCCGATTGAGAGGGTTTTATGAACGAGGTCCAGTTTCATTCTTCCGCCGCCGCCCAACAGACTCCCCAGACCCAGAGAGGCCTGATCTTCACCCGCCGCTTCACCACTGAGGGCATCTCCCCCTATGACGAGATTCAGTGGGAGCAGCGCACCGCCTTGATCTCGGATCAAAACGGCAACTGCATCTTTGAGCAGAAGAATGTCGAAGCGCCGGTGGACTGGTCGGTCACCGCGACCAATATCGTGGCCTCAAAGTATCTTCACGGGCATGTGGGGACGCCGGAGCGGGAGACGGGGGTTCGCCAGTTGGTGGCGCGCGTGGCGGAGACCATCCGCGACTGGGGTCTGACGGGCAGCTACTTTGCCACCCCCGAGGATGCGGCCATCTTCCATGACGAGCTGGTCCACATGCTGCTGACCCAGAAGGTGGCCTTCAACTCGCCGGTATGGTTCAACGTGGGCTGCGACCGGCTGGAGCCGGAGGCGGACGGGCAGAACTGGCATTGGGACCCCTCCACGGGCGGGGTAAAGTTTTCCCACTCCGGCTACCGCAATCCGCAGTGCTCAGCCTGCTTCATCAACGCGGTAGACGATTCGCTGGACTCGATCCTGACCCTGGCCAAGACCGAGGGGATGCTGTTCAAGTGGGGCTCGGGCACGGGAACCAACCTGTCGCCGCTGCGCGGGTCAAAGGAGCAATTGTCGGGCGGCGGCCATGCCTCCGGCCCCTTGAGCTTCATGCGCGGCTTTGACGCCTTTGCCGGAGTCATCAAGTCGGGAGGCAAAACCCGGCGTGCCGCCAAGATGGTGATTCTGAACGCGGACCACCCGGATATTATCGATTTTATTGATTGCAAGTCCAAGGAAGAGGCCAAGGCCTATTCGCTGATCAAGGCCGGCTACGACGGCAGCGGGCCGGACTCTGAGGCCTACTCGTCCATCTTCTTCCAGAACGCCAATAACTCCGTCCGCGTGAGCGACGAGTTCATGTGCGCCTACGAGAACGACGGCGACTATACCACCTATACGGTGAAGGATCACGAGCCGGTAGCCACCTATAAGGCGAGCGAGATCATGCGCAAGATTGCCGAGGCCACCTGGCTGTGCGGCGATCCCGGCATGCAGTTCGACACCACCATCAACCGCTGGCATACCAGCAAGAACACGGCGCGCATCAACGCCTCAAACCCCTGCTCGGAATACATGTTCCTGGACAACTCGGCCTGCAACCTGGCCAGTTTCAATCTGCTGAAGTATGTCACCCCGTCGGGCGGTTTTGATATTCCCGCATACCGGCATTCCATCTCGGTGGTTATCACCGCCATGGAGATTCTGGTTGACAACTCGGGCTACCCCACCGAGGCCATTGCCCGCAACTCCCACGACTATCGTCCGCTGGGGCTGGGCTACGCCAACCTGGGCGCGCTGCTGATGTCCATGGGCCTGCCCTATGACTCCGACGCCGGTCGCGACTTTGCCGCCACCATGACTGCCATCCTTACCGGCCAGGCCTACCTGCAATCGGCCATTGTGGCAGCCAACTGCCCGCCGATTCCCTCGGCCACGCCGCTGACGGCCAATGTCGACCACCAGGGCGGCGCCTGCCCCGGCTTCTACGTGAACCGCGAGCCGTTTCTCGACGTGATCCGCATGCACCGCGCCGAAGTCAACAACATCGGCCGCTCGCGCCACAGCGCGGAGCCCTTCAGCGTTCCTCAGCTTGACGCCCTGATCGACGCCAGCCGCGAAAGCTGGGATATGGCCCTGATTTACGGTGAAAAGCACGGCTATCGCAACTCTCAGACCACGGTCCTGGCGCCCACGGGCACCATCGGCTTCATGATGGACTGCGACACCATGGGCATTGAGCCGGAACTGGCGCTGGTCAAGTACAAGAAGCTGGTGGGCGGCGGCAACATCAAGATCGTCAACAGCACCGTTCCTGAAGCCCTCTTCAAGCTGGGCTACTCCCCGGATGAAGTGAACGCCATCGTCAGCTACGTGGACGCCACGGGAACCATCGAGGGCGCGCCCGGCATCCGGCCGGAGCACCTGTCGGTCTTTGATTGCAGCCTCAAGCCGCTCAAGGGCACGCGCACCATCCATTACATGGGCCACATCAAGATGATGGCCGCCGCGCAGCCATTCCTCTCCGGTGCCATCTCCAAAACGATTAACCTGCCCCACGAGGCCAGCGTTGAAGATATCGCCGAGGCTTATGCCGCGGGCTGGCGTCAGGGCCTCAAGGCCGTGGCCATCTACCGCGACAACTCCAAGGGAGCCCAGCCGCTGAATACCAGCATGGACGACCGGCACGATTCTGCGGCGCAGGACGCTGCCGGAAGCCGCATTCTGGCGCAGTTGGCCGCCGGGCAGCCGGTCGCCGATGCAGACATCAAGACTCTTGAAGGCAGAACCGGCGACAAAATCGAGGTGCCCGTGCAGCAGGTCCTTCTTGCCGCCACCGCCTTCCAGCGCGTGCTTGTTCAGATTGACGAGATGAATAAGGCAGCCGCTGCTGTGCCAGTTCTGCAAGCCTCAGCCGCGCAGGATGCCGTCATCCCGGAGGCGCAGGACCAGAACGGCCCGCCGCGCGCCGTCCGCCACCGCCTGCCCGGCGAACGCGCCTCGGTCACCCACAAGTTTGAACTCAACGGCCACGAAGGCTACATCACCGTCGGCCTCTATCCCACCGGGCAACCGGGTGAAATCTTCATCAGGATGGCCAAGGAGGGTTCCACCGTCTCCGGCATGATGGACGCCTTTGCCACCTCCATTTCCATCGCTTTGCAGCATGGCGTTCCCCTCACGTTGCTGTGCAACAAGTTCGCCCACACCCGCTTCGAGCCCTCCGGCTGGACCGGCAACCCGCAGATTCGCATGGCCACCAGCATCATGGACTACATCTTCCGCTGGCTCGATCTGCGCTTTCACTCCGGCACGCAGTTGGCATTGTTCTCGGGGCTGATTCCGCAGGCTTCGCAACTGCCTGCCTCGCCCAGCATGGCGCCGGAGACCGAGCCGTTTCATGATTTGTTAGCGCAGGACCACCTGGCCCAGTTGGCCGAGGAGGTCGCCAGGCGGCTGAATCAGGTCAGCGCCCCGGCTAGCAGCTTCTCAGGCTCCGGAACAGGTCCGGCAGGCGGCGGTGGCATTGCCCCAGAGGCGCAGGCTGCCTCACCCTACGCTGCCAGCCCCTCGCAGGCGCCGCAGATGCAGGACCGCGGCATTTACCACGCCACCGAAGCCATGCGCTCCATGTATGAGATGGGCGATGCGCCCAGTTGTCCGGTCTGCGGAGCCATCATGGTCCGCAACGGCTCCTGCCACCGCTGCATGAGCTGCGGCACCACCAACGGCTGCAGTTAGGGAGACAGGTTAGCCTTTCAGCAGGGGCAGTGACTACTTTCGCCAGCTTGCCGCAAAACGCAAGACTTTAGGAGGCGGAAGGCCGCGCAAACCGGTAAAATAAAGTCGTTTACAAAACGAAAAGCCCGGCGCGAGCCCGAGGCATTTCGATAGTGCGGGTGGTTACCCCTCTCGTAACGCTCTCTCGCGCCTGATGCAAGGGTGCAATGGGGAAACGTCTCGAAGTATCAGACATGCCGCCGCTCACAGTGGAGATGCACGATGATCTGCGTCACCTGGAAATAATGCTACAAAGGATGCTAAATTCTTGTTGCTCTTCTCATGAACTGCGCGACAAGCACGCTGCATTCGAGTACACGCGAACCTACGCGACTAAATTCTATGATTGTTACTACAGCTTCTATTCCAAGATTCCTGATCAGAAATATCAACCGCACTGGCGGCCTGCATCCCAGACATTTGCGTTCGACCGCATAGTGATGTGCATCGAAAATAATTCTTTAGTCGCAGCGTATTTCAGATCTGATACTACGCGGGTAGAACGAATCAAGAGGACCATTTCCGACCACGCTGAGCGAAATGAGATTCCGGTGGCATTGCCTGCTGCGCTGACTGGCAAACAGGCCAGCGCCTATGCGAGAGCGGGCATCGACATCGCTTCCGCGTCTCCGCTAATGATTATGGCGGCAATGGCAGCGCGTGATGCGCATCTCCAGCCAGTTAGTTCTCCGAAACAGAGCCGCAGCTCTGCTCAGGTAGATTGCCGACCAGCCGCCGCGTTCATTCACCAATATATAAACTCCAAAGCAATGAGCCTAACCGATCTAGCGACCAAAGCGCAGACGACAGATAGAACCCTCCGGCGATTAAGGAAAGACGGGAAAATTCGCAGAGACATTCTCAAAAGGTTAGCGGACACAATGGGCGTGAGCGTCGAGAAATTAATAGGCTGATCTGTCCGCATTGTGTCCGTTATATGTCCGGAGTATGCGAGAATGTCCGCAAGTTTTCCGTAATATGGCCGCTCAAATGTATGTCGCTAAATTACTGAAAAAGTAAATATATAGACATGATCCTGATACGCGGACCACCATTTTCAACGCAAACAATAGCGGGGAGTATTTTGGGACGCTCCCCGCCTCGTGCGGACGTGGTGGAACGGCAAACACAGCGGTCTTTAAAACCGCCGCTCCTGACCGGGCTTGTGGGTTCGACTCCCACCGTCCGCACTCCAGATTCTAACGCAACTTTCACAAATAGTCTTGACATGTAGCCGGGTGCCCCAGTTCTGGCCACAAATGATGGGTGCCCCATGTCTGGATTTTCAGACATGGGAAACCACGTACTTCGGTGGTGTTCTAAGTGTGCGTTGCTACCATAATCTAGAAGAAGAGGCGATTTAAGTTGAGCCTAGCCTGTATAGTCATGAAGTCTCGGGATACGTTGTCTTCAAAATATGCTTGAACCATCCCAGCTAGAAAATCAGCCAGCTGAATTCCCTTGCACATAGCACTGTCTTGGGGGCAGGTCAAAAGATTCGTACTAGCCTTTTCTTCAAACCATAGGACGGTTTGCAGATAATCATGGAGGCTATTGCCGCTTCGAACCTTGATCGACCGTGGATCTGGAATCATGGTGACAACATCGTGCTTTGCCATCCTTTTGATCAGAGCTAACCGAACCATGTAGTTGTACAGTTTGTTGCTGTCCGCTTGAATATGAGCTAAGACGTTATGTTTCTTGACCACGATGGCGTGAAGGATGATGTCAGGATTTGAATCGCATAGCTTTCTTAGCTCTGTTGCACAAAAAGTCCGCTCGGTGGAATCTAAGGAATTCCATTTGTGCTCTACGGACGGACTCCATCCAAAATGCCTGTAGATATTGCGCACTATTCTTTTGGGCAAATGACTCTTTGTTTCAGGAGTGCAAATTGCGGAGATCGTCAGAAATCGACTGGAGCCGCCGTTTCGATAAGGGGCAGAAAACTTCCAGCCCAGATCTCCTGCTTCGTCTAGATAAATAAACGCCGAATTGGAGATAGGAGGAACCATATGGCTGCAATGAAAAAGCCCTCCCACGAGCAGGGAAGGCTTTAGTTCCTTGGATGGCCCCTGAGGCCGACGCGCTTGCAGCGCGCTTACGATATCCCTCGCGAGACGTCGCGGATTGCTCAGGAATTACCCATCCAGCAGTTAGAGTAAGGCTTGTACCCGAATGTTGCAATACTTTTTCCACAGGATTTTCACATATTTTTACAGGGTGATCCATTAGGCGACACTTCAATGATGATGAGTCAAACCTTGTTCCATTGCGGGGAAGGTGCCCCAGGTCCTCAAGAGTCACAAATGAGGGTGACCCGGCCCCTCGCTTTGGGGACCGGGGAATTACAAACCTCAATCAACCAACGGAGGGAGCAGAAGCCTTTAGGCCTCTGAAAGCAGCGGCTAAATTGAACAGCCTTCAGGCCCGGACCACTGAGAACTGAGAACTGATAGCTGCAGGTGCCCCCGAGTACAGGCCACATCACCATACCTTCGCCAGGTTAGCCAGACTTTGGCGATAGTCTTCCCGGTCGATCCTGCTCCGCACACCGAATTCTCCAAGCAGCGTCATCATCTGTCCCACGGGCAGTCCGGCCACTTCTGCTGCTTTGCCCAGGGAGGCTTCGCCCTTCCTGTACTTCTCCACGGCAAGCAGGATTCTGCCCCGCGTCACCAGGTCGCGCACAGCCTTGGATAAATCGCTCTGCTCTTCCATCGTCATCGCGGACAGAAACTCATAGTTGTCCCGGTCCATCCGGATGCTCATCGTCTTGGTGGTCATGGCAGCTCCTCCAGTCGCAGTCTGGCATCTTCCAAAAGGTCGTTTCGATACCATCCGAATTTTGCGAGCGCGGAGAGCTTCGCCAGTGCGTCGCCGCGGCCGATCAGGCCCTTCTCACAGCTTCGCACAAGAATGCCTGCCGCCGTAGTGAACGGAATTCCAGCCAGTTTGCAGGCGTTCATTCCGTTCTTGTCGTCAATGCCCACCAGAAGCGCTTCTTCTTGCATTGCGAGAGCAATGGCTTCGGATTCGCCGCGGCCCATGCTGAAGTCTTCTTCCAGCTTCGCGACCAGCTTTCTGTTCCTTACGCTCCTCACCTTGATTCTGGACTCGTCCAGAGCCTTGCGAATAAACAGTGCATCGAGCGTCTTCTTTCCCCCACAGCACTCATCCTCAACCGCTTGCGGAATCGCGATCTCCATTCCGATGTCGTTTAAAAACGCGTCCAGAAGTTCGACTTTCGCAATCAGGATCAGCGTTGATGAGTCGAAGATGAGCATTATGACAAAATATTACATCTGTAATCATATCTCGTTTTCCCTGAAATGGCAATCCAACGCCGGCTGCCCCAGAGCCTGTACTGAGCGAAGTCGAAGTATCCCGCGCATTTGGGGACCAGGGAATTCATGAGCCTCATGCGAGAAGCGCCTCCGCCTGGACGGCCAGTCCCCATCGCATTTAGAGCGTGTAAGGAATCCGCACCCCTGGCGTGCCTGCGGGGAAATCACGCGTGTTGCGGGTGATGAGTACCCGGCCTGCGACTTCGGCGGTCGCCTGAATGATAGCGTCGGGCAGTTTGATCCGGTGGCTCCTGCGCAGTTGGAAGGCCCGTTCAGCCACATCGGAGCCGAGGGGCAAGGTGTAGAAATTCAGCAGGAAAGTGCGCGCATCCGCCTCGTTGGCAGCGGTTGAGCCTGCCATCACTTCCATCCAACTGATGACGCTGACTGCGCGGTCCGCATGACGGTCGCACTCGGCGCGGGCCTGTGGAATGCCGCGCAGGTAATCGATGAGTATGTTGGTGTCGAACAGAACTGGCGTCGTTACCATTCCGCGCGCATCCTCTCCTGATACGCAACTCCGTCCTCGGGAAAGTCAGACCATGCTCCAAAGGCCGCATGATTCATCTTCTGGCGATGAGGCGCAAGTGAAGTTGCGACAACCTGCCGCACAAACTCGGCACGCGAGACGGAAAGTTTCTTGGCCACTTGAGTCAGCAGCTTGAGATCGTCTTCCGGAATATCAATGAGTGTGCGCATAATGCCTCCGATGATATACAATAACTATATCATAGTAGGATGCTGATGTATATCAATTCCTTGGTTATGCCAAGTGCCCCTCGCCCCACGCAGTTGGGGACCGGGGATTCCACGAACCCATGCCGCGAAGCGCGTCCGTCCGGGCGGCAAGCCTTTGCAGATAATTACCGTCCTTCGTTGCACAATGATCCCAGAAGTCTTCCTTCAGACATCGTCCTGGGCGTCCTTTTCGCGCCATCTGTCAGCCGAAAGCTGCCGGCAGAGGCCAAAACGGCCCGTAACTCCTTATCCTGGACGATTTTGCAGGGAACTCCTTTGTTTTGACGATTTTACAGCGCAACCCCGTCTGTAACTTCAAGAAAACAAGGATTTTGCATCCAAGAATAGGGGTGGGGGTATCCGATGTACCAGCTATGTCGCCATATCAAGCTCAACGGGAAACGATGCCAATCTCCGGCTCTACTCGGATCGGCTTATTGTTATTTCCACGAACGCACGCATATGATGGCCGCACCAAATTACATCAAATTTGATGACCTCCAGCTCCCTCTGCTGGAGGATTCTGCCTCCATCCAGGTAGCCATCTCCAAGATCACAGCGGCCTTTCTCAGCTCCCGCAGCGATGCGCGCCGCACCGGCCTGCTCCTCTACGCCGTCCAAATCGCCTCGCAGAATATCGATCGCGATTCCGAACGTAAGAATACCGATATTGTGCACTCCATGACTGTCACCCATGGAGGCGACGAAATGGCCCCTGAAAAGGAAGTTTGCGAACCCAGCGATTGCGTAAGCTGCAATCGGCGCGATACGTGTGACAACTACGATCCCAAAGATGAGGACGAGGAGCCGACTAAATAAGAAGCCGATCTCATCTTTCGCTTGGTCGTTGAAAATCCTGCATGGGGCGTGCCGCGCATTCACTTAGACAAACCGCGCGGACCACGTTCCGGCTACTGAAAAGCCCGGCTCAGGGCATTCGGGTCCAGGCCCGTCATAAAACTCCGTGCCTCGGAGGTGAGATTGTCGTAAGTCGCGTTCTTCGGCACATCTGTGTGGAGTTTGTCGATCCGAATCATGAAGGAAACAGGATGCCCTTCCGCCCCTGCCAATTGCCCCAACTGCGGCCGCATAAACAGGAATCCAAAATGGCCCCCGGATGCGGCATGCTGAAATTGCGAGCATGACGCCGGAGTGCAGTATGCGTTCAACACGATGCTGTCGGTGATTCCGTCGTTGTAAAATCCAGTGTTGATCTCATCGGAATTTCCCCGCGCTGTGACGAACGATTTGCTGGTCAGAAGATCGGGCCGTTGGCCGCGCGCCAGCCAGCATACATTCGCGTCGTGAACTTGGAAACTCGGCGAAACCCAGACGCCGAGGATGATCTCGTCTGATCCTGGCGCAGAGTAGGCGCCGGCTTGCAAAACTATTGTGCCGCCCTGCTGTTCATACCACGTCCTGGTCAACGCAAAGTTCCCCACCCGTTTTGGCATACGTTCGGCGAAAGAAACGGGCGTGGCTGAAGCCTTTCCGATTTTTCTGAGCGAGGAGACCGGCAGCGATAAGGTCACCAGCACCATAAGCGCGAATGCGGTGCACTTCAACCAGAGTCTTTGTGCGCGCGGCATGAACCCCGCCGTGAATTCTTCGCTGACATGCGCGTTGCCTTCCGCGGTCGCGTCACCCTCTTTCCGGCGCACCATCCCAAGGAAAAGCAGCACGGCTACCAGAAACAGGCAGGACCCGATAACGTAATCGGCCTGCTTCGCAACGCCTTCCAGCCCGGGATGACCTATAGCGACCCGGTAATAGAGAACCAGGACGCAGAGCCGAGTGAAGTTGAAGAAGTATGCCAGCAGAACCGCGCCGATCACGTACGCTGCCCATCGGCGAAGGGAGACACGCTTTAGATAGCCAATAATCAAAGCCCCGTATCCCAAGGTGACCGCGCCGCGTATTCCATCGCATCCGGGCGCGATAAACATGCCGAAGTTCGGCGCAAACATGAGATGCAACTGCGGAGTTGTGGGCGCAAATCCGATCAGCGTGGCAAAGGAGCGCGCGACCTGGGCCGAGATCGCCTGTAGCGGCAAATCAATCAATGGGTTGACCAGGTTCGGCACCGGTTGGGAAAGTAGAAGCAATCCCAGGGGAAACCATGCCCGCCGCCACACGCGAGTTCCGGCAAACAGCAGGACGATTCCGCTGCCATAAAGATAGACGGGCAAGACAATCGGGATGAATGAGACGCTCATGTTTCCAAACAAGCCCGAGAGCATCATCTTTTGCCGGAGAATGCTCAGAAAGAACGAGAGCCCGATGACCATCAAGCCCCACCATGTTCCCCGCATCTCCCAACCGGTCTGCCGCCAGACGCGGAGAGTCAGCACAATGCTGGCCAAAGGAATCAACATTCCGATGGACCGCAGAGGATCGGTGGTCCAGATCACCCAAAGGGTAGAAATCTCGTGCTGCAGGCCCAGACAGCCCAATGCCGCCAGAAAAGCGATGATGCACCAGATAGCAAGAGGCGCCGCGGATGATCGCCCGGTTTCCGGCTCCGGCGCCGTCATTCCGGGAGCTGGAGGAACGGCGATACTCTCATCTGCCGAGGCAACTGACAATCCCTTGCTGGAACTCATGGCATCCTTTCCGTGAGAGACTCGATGCTCCGTATCATGCCGAGTAAGGAACCGTGCCGTACAGCGGATAGGAAGCATTCGTGGTGATGGGCACGGCCCTTTTTTACCACCCGCAATGAGAGTCTTCGGCTGGTTTAAGTTGCAGCCATTTCACGGCTAGCCGCGAAATGGCTGGCGAATTCGCTCGGAGTTCTCTCTCCGAAAGATCTATGAGGACAACTCCCATTGTATCCTCGTCGCCAGGTCTCGATAAGTTGTGTTGCCTCGTTCAGGGAGGAGAGCCAGTGGATACTGGCCGCGCAGATAATCGATCAGTGGCCGCCGCCACAACGGCTTCACCATTATTTTTAGCAACACATCCTGAAGCATAGTCTTGTCCAGGCTTCACTCAGCCACCAGCTACTTCAGCCGGCTGTTATCGTTTACACTTTGTGTCAGGAGGCAGTCCAATCTGTGCTGAGGCGGCCGACACGCTCTTCTGCCAGCCCAGAAGCCAGTTTGAGCCAATGCTGATACACGGCCCAATTGTTGCGAAATCCGGCCATTTTCTATGTAGAAGGAATCAGTGGCAGCAAGTGCATTCATAATGCCGCTGGGAGGCTTTTGAGCCCGTTTGCCGGGGCACAAAACCAAGGAATCTACTCATTGCTCGCCTTTCTGCGAATGTAGCTCGCTCTCGGATTGCGCGGCAACTAATTGATTGTACAATACTTACAGCGATACATTTATTTAGTAATAAAGAGCCACAAGTTACGGATGATCCGTTACCAACGATCATTGACGCTAAATTTTCACAATTTAGTGCTTGCACAAATGGCGGTACTGGCTTACGATAACACCAATCGCAAGTCAAGGTTTGCCAACCCCATACGCAGGCCCACTTTTAAAAGTTGTGTTGCTGACGGACTAACGCAAGAGTGTTTTTCGGCGCTGGATGATTTTGCGATGGGCATTGATTGGCCCTGTGTGACGGTTGTATGGTCTGCTGATGATTGAATGTGGGGCTTAGCGTTAAGTTGGTTTGCTAAGTCAGGTAGGCGGAGCTATGCGCATTTCGATGCCCAACAAGGCGGCAAGTATTTCATTCTCCAGTTTTTATGCGTACCCAGGACGTTGCTCTCTGTCATTTGTGCGACGCTCCGGTTAAATCATAGGCTTCGGGTGAATCTACTGGCGACAGGTCTAACATTCGGCGGTCTAGTCTCTCAGAACCCCGCAATCATGGGTGCTGCGCATGATCGCAATTGGTATGCAGTTCACACTGTTCCACAACACGAAAAGTCGGCACTGAAGCAATTTCAGATGCGGGAGATTGAGTCATTCCTCCCTACTTATGAAACCGTCCGTGTCTGGAAGAACCGGCAACGGATAAAGCTTATCCTGCCGCTGTTCCCAACGTACCTCTTTGTACGCATTAGTCTCGGAGAACGGGTGAAGGTTCTCCAGTCTCCCGGAGTGCTGCAAATTGTGGGCAACAGACGAGAGATTGTCCCCCTTCCGGATTCCGAGGTCGAGTTTCTGCGCTCTGATTTCTGTAAGCAACGGATCGAACCGTTTCGCGATCTTGTTATCGGCGAAACCGTTCGGATCAAGAGCGGCGTGATGCAGGGTATTCAGGGAACTCTTGTAAGAAAGAGCAATAGCATGCGGTTCGTGTTGACAATTGAATCGATTAATCAGCATGCCGCTATCCGGGTAGACGCTGAAGACCTGGAACCGATAGTCGCATAAAACGGGATGTCTATGACGCTAAGTCCCGGAGGGGTTAGGTGCATCCGCGCAGGTTCATGTGCAAGTATGCCGGTTGAGCAACCGGCTCTGGTTGTATCGTATTGATTCAAGAGTTTTACAGCTTAATTTGTTCCAGGAGTTCGCCTCCTCCATCGCTTCTTTCTGTGACCATCCAGATTCAAGGTCAGGCAGAAAATGAGCCTCAAGGAATTCGGCGCGTCAGAATCAAACTGTACAACCCGGTTGTGACGTCGATTCGTGGCCCCCTTAGGTCCGGCATAGCAATGATCTTACGGTAAATGAACAATGCCCCGTGCAGGCTGCCGATGCCCTGTAATTGTGGCGTGGAGTATGTGTAAAATGCCAGTTACGCCTAAAAACTCAGTGAGGGGAGACAAGATTCTCCAGGCAGCAGGCAAGCTGTTTGCACGTCAGGGATATTACGGAACGAGCACTCGTGAGATAGCCCGCCTTGCCGACGTGAGTGAAAACACACTTTTCCGGCATTTCGATAATAAGGAAGAACTCTTCTGGTCGTCTCTCCGCTCGTATTTTGCAGGGTTAAAGTTTCGCCAAGACGTACTGAAGGGGATAACGCAATGCGACTCTCCAGAAGTGGTCTTGCCAAAGATTATCGAGATGCTCGCAGATACAGTCAACTACCGGCCGGAGCTGCTTAGGCTGATTGTGGTTGCATTCATTGAGTTGCACACGAAGGCGGACGAATTCTGCTTAGAGTTTCTCTCGCCTGTTTTCTCGACAATCAATCACTATTTGGAGATGAACATCAAGAGCGGGAAAATTCGTGACTTGGATCCCACAATCTTGACATCTGCATTGACAATGACGGTGTTGATGCATCCCGGAATATACCCCCTGATCGATAGCCACAAGCCCGTCTATTCAAATAGCATGGAAACGTGCCATGCACACACGAAATTCTGGCTGGATATGCTCGTTCCAAGGGCGCCGGTCTATCCATCACCCGTTACGCCGATCGGAGAGGAGAATCCTGGCTGACACAGAGCGGATCGCCCTCGTAACTGGATTATTTGACAGCTATGTATCGCTGGATGTTGCCTACATCGAGGACTGGAGCCTGTGGCTGGATTTCAAGAACGTCCTACGCGCCATCGGTGTGGTTTTTGCCGGAACCGGGTTCTGGAACTAGCCAGTCTCATCATGCGCGCCTAACGGCACTCAAAAGGGTTGAAAGGTAAAAAATGGGTAACCGAGCAAGTCATTGTAGCGAGAGTTCTGACTCCAGGCCTCGATGGAACCGAGTCCGCGATCTCCTGTTTGCTTTTGGATTGGTCGTTTTGCTTTGCGGCGTTAGCGCTGCCCGGAGTTGTTGCGCCCAAGTAGCTGCTCAGGGCAGTAGTGCCCAAGCAAATGCCCCGAGCAGTAGCGCCCATGCAAATGCCCCGAGCAGTAACGCTACGGGATCCACCCAAACATCCGCTCCGAGTAGTGAAACCCCAGCAGAAGCTCCGAGTTGTGATCCCCAAGCTCCCGTCCAGAGTATCGCATGCCTGGCATTATATGCCCAGAGTAGTGGCGCCCATGCAACAGGTCCGCGCATGACGCCGCCAGCAGTAGCTATCGTCGATACCCATCAGGACGAACCCCAGGTGGTACAGCGGCCCAGCCCTTATGGGGATGTGCCCTCGCTGTATGATCTCTATACTCAGATTCCATCCGCTGGAGGCAGGCTGCGGCGCTTCGGCAGCGACGCCTTTCTTCTCGGCACGGGTAACACAAACGAACTTCCGATGGATCTTCCTGTCGGCCCTGATTATGTGCTTGGGACAGGAGACAACGTCGTTGTGAACCTGTGGGGTGGCCACTCTGATCGTCTCAGCCTGATGATTGACCGCCAGGGTCAGATCGCGCTCCCTGAGGCAGGCACTATCACAATTGACGGACTCACGATTGCCCAGGCGCAGAGCGCCATACAAAGAGTGCTCAGCACACAGTTTCAGAATGAGCATGTCGAAATTTCTCTGGGCAGGCTCCGCACAGTTCGCGTGTATGTGGTTGGCGACGTGCAGCGGCCTGGCGCCTATGACGTCAGTTCTTTGTCCACGCCCCTGAGCGTCTTGTACGCCGCCGGTGGTCCAACCAGCCGCGGGTCACTACGTATCCTGCGTCAGTATCGCGGCAAAGATCTGGTCCGTGAAATTGACCTTTACGATTTCTTGCTGCGAGGTGTTCGCTCGAACGTCGACCGCTTGCTGCCGGGCGATACCATCCTGGTGCCGCCGGTAGGTTCGCAGGTTACGGTAGAAGGGATGGTGCATCGTCCCGCGATTTACGAGCTAAACGGCGAGCAAGGATTGAACCAGGTACTCGATCTCGCAGGTGGAGTGCTGGTATCTGCGAGCTTGAAACAGATCAATGTTGAACGAATTGAAGCCCACCAGCGCCGCACCATGTTCAATTTGCAACTTCCGGACAACGCGGAAGCTATGAAACAGAAACTGGCCGATTTCCATGTACAAGGCGGGGATGACGTCGTAATTTCTCAGATATTGCCCTACAACGAGCAGGCAGTCTATCTTGAAGGGCATGTCTATCGTCCAGGAAAGTATCCCTACCGGGATGGAATGACCATCAGTGATCTTTTGCATTCATACCAAGACGTGATGCCGGAACCTGCCGATCACGCAGAACTCATTCGTTTACAGCCGCCGGACTTCCGGCCGGAGACCATTAGCTTCAGTTTGCCTGACGTGCTGATCGGTAACGAATCAATCGCACTTCGCCCGTTCGATCTAATCCACATCTTCAGCCGGTATGAGATCGATTCACCCAAGGTTTCAATAGAAGGCGAAGTCCTGCGCCCAGGTGAGTTTCCAATGTCCCAAGGTATGACGCTGGCTGCGCTGGTGCGCATGGCGGGAGGGTTTAAGCGCAGTGCCTATCGGGATGAAGCCGATCTTTCCAGCTATGTAATTCAGAATGGACAGAAGGTGCTGGTCAACCATAGCACCGTCGCAATCGAGAAAGCGCTGGAAGGCGACAAGAGTGCAGATGTGGCGCTAAAGCCCGGCGACGTCGTCAGCATTCGGCGATTGTCCGGCTGGCAGGATATCGGTTCGTCGGTGACGATAAATGGTGAGGTCGAACATGCCGGCAGCTACGGGATTGAACAGGGAGAGCGCCTTAGCTCCGTGCTGAAGCGCGCCGGCGGCTACAGGGAGAGCGCGTATCCGGCCGCCGCCGTCCTGGAGCGTGTGCAGGTTCGCGAACTGAGCGAGCAAGCCCGCGCACAGATGATTGAACGAATCGAAACGACTCCAATCACTTTTACGCCAGGTACAATGTCCGAGCTGGCACAATCAGCTACGCAGCAGTCACTTCAGCAGCAGCGACAACGTGTTCTCACGACACTTCGCAGCCATCCCGCCAGCGGCCGGCTGGTCATCAACATTTCTCAGGACATCAGTAAATGGGAAAACACATCGGCGGATATTGAAATGCGCGCAGGCGACACGCTGGTCATTCCCAAGCGACCTAATTTTGTGATGATTAATGGCCAGGTATATAACCCAACAGCGATAAGCTACATGTCGGGCCGAGATACAAGCTGGTATTTGCGAAAAGCCGGTGGGGCGACACGCTATGGCGACAAGAAACACATTTATGTCTTGCGCGCCGACGGGTCAATCATGGCACACGGGAATAGCTGGTCTGGCGGTAATTTGATGAACCTCAAATTGCGGCCCGGCGATACCGTTTTCGTCCCCGAGAAGCTTATTGGTACTTCACAAGTCTGGCAAAATATAATGGGCATGACGCAGCTTATGTCAGCGGCAACCCTCCCCCTCGCTCTTTCAGGAACTCTCTGATATCAGCCGGGATGAATGGGTGAAGTCACCTGTAACCAAGAACCAGTATGAACTGGGTTTACACCGCGCTGGAGACGGAACATTGAGTACAGCAGATGAACAGCATCAAGATGTAGCCGACAATACATCTGTTTTTGAAATCCCGAGTGCCGAGCTAGTGGCTGCCGTCTGGCAGCGCCGCCGCTGGCTGGTCAAGGTAATTGGCTTGGGCGTTTTGGCTTCGATCGGCATGGCGTTCCTGATTCCAAAGCAATACACCTCCACCGCCCAATTGATGCCGCCCGATAACCAGACCTTCGCAAATTCTTCCACGCTTACTGCGTTGTCCGGGATGGGAGGCGGCCTCATGGCAGTTGGCGGCTCGGGAGGCTTCATGAACCAGAAAACGCCTGGGGCAACTTGTATCGGCATTCTCAGCAGCCGCACCACTCTGGACGATATCATCAATCGCTTTGACCTGCGCAAGGTCTACCATAGTAATCTCTTTTTCGACGCCGGCAAGATACTGCTGAAAAGCACCGTGATCGTGGAAGACAAGAAGAGCGGAATCATCAGCATTAGTGTGACGGATCGCGATCCAGGCCGTGCGCGCGACATCGCAGGAGCTTACATCGAGGAGCTGGATAAACTCGTAAACAGCTTGAGCACCTCCTCTGCCCGCCGCGAGCGCGTCTTTCTGGAGCAAAGGCTGAAATCCATCAAGGAAGATCTTGATGTTAGTTCCAGTGCATTGAGCCAGTTCTCGAGCCGCAACGCCACAATGGATATTCAAAAGCAAGGCCAGGCGACAATAGAGGCGGCGTCAAAGCTGCAAGGCGAGTTGATTGCGGCCAAGACCGAGCTTTCCGGATTGAAAGCTCAGTATAGCGATGACAATGTGCGTGTGCGGACTGCGCGTGGGCGCATTAATGAGCTACAAAGTCAATTGCGGAAGATGAATGGCGCGGGAGAAGACCTGGATGGTACGACTCTGCAGTCTGACCAATTGTTTCCATCCATCCGGAAGTTGCCACTGCTGGGATTGACTTATTACGATCTGAACCGGCAAGTGGCTATGCAAGAGACTATCTATGAGACGTTAACTAAGCAATACGAGCTGGCCAAGGTTCAGGAAGCGAAAGAGATCCCCTCCATCAGGGTGCTGGATGCGCCGAACTTGCCGGAAAAGAAGTCCCTTCCGCACCGGTCGATCGTCATCCTGGTCGGCCTTATGTTTTCGACTCTCGGCGGAATCGCATGGATTGTCGCGGGTAAGTTATGGGAACTTACTGACGACTCTTACCCGGCAAAAGCGGCCGGATTGGCGATTCTGCGGTCTATAGGGCGCCGCGATGCCGCAGCACAGAATTGACTCAAGCTGTCGACCATTTGCGCGCCGACCGCTAGGCGAATGGCAGGTTAGGCAGGGAACGCTTCTCCCGCTAGTTGCTCCCGCGCAGAGGCTCCCGGCAAACGATTCTTCCCGAATCGCCCGGTCATGTCGTCATTCGAGCCACCATAGCAGGCTTGCTGGCTGGGTTTGCTTTGAACTTCCCTCGGCGTATTTGGGGAACCTGGAATTAGTGCCCGTAAGCAATGCGAAGCTTCATTTCATCAAGCGGGGGCTATTCCGGAGATACTGCCCCGTATGTTCTGAGTGGAATCCATTATGACTCCTACCGCCCTTGCTGAGGCCGCTGCGGCGCCTCACGATCAAAACTCTCAAGAGTCGAAAAGACGATTCCGCGGAATCGCGGCTGCGTCCCTGACTGCTCTTTTCGGGAAGGGAACCAGCGTTGTGGTCAGTGTAATTACTGTACCGCTGACCGTTCGATACTTGGGAGCTGAGGGCTATGGTCTATGGATTACGATAAGCAGCGTCGTTACCATGTTTTTTCTGTTCGACATCGGCATTGCAAGTACTCTGACAAATCTGATCTCTGAGGCATACGCAGTTGGCAATAAGGAACTGGCTGCAACCTACTTTGCCACAGCGTTCTGGATTGTTTTAGGAATTTCAGCGCTGCTCGGTCTTGTGGGGTGGATTCTATGGCCCTTCATTCCTTGGATATCCATCTTCCATGTTCAAGATCCGGCATTGGCAAACGAGACCTCCCTCGCGATGGCGGCGGCTTTCATGGTGTTCCTTTTGGCCCTCCCCACCAGTCTCGCAACCAAGGTCCTCGGCGGCTACCAGGAACTGCACGTATCTAATCTTTTTGTCGCCGCCGGAAGCGTCTTGAGCCTCATAGTCGTCCTTGCGGTGGTCTATTCCCATGGGACCCTGCCTCTCTTGGTAGCCGGGTTTGCGGGCTCCTCTGTAGCGGCAAATGCGGCTTGCCTGCTCTGGATTTGTCTCTTTCACAAGCCGTGGATGAAACCTTGGCCACGGCAAGTAAACCCTGGTTACATCCGCAGAATTTTCTCTACTGGAACCCAGTTCTTCGTCATTCAGATGGCCGCACTGATCATCTTCTCCAGCGGCAACCTGGTCATCTCTCACTACCTCAATCCAGCCCAGGTTACCCCGTATGCCATCACGTGGCGGCTCATGGGCTACATGATGGCCGTACAAACTATGATCATTCCTGCGTTATGGCCTGCGTATTCTGAGGCCTATGCCAAGGGGCACCTCGCTTGGATAAGATCGACCTACAATCGCGTCAGATGGATTACCGCCGCTGTTCTTGCATTCGGATGCTCAACCATGCTGTATGCGGGACGGGATGTCATTCGCCTCTGGGCCGGCCCGGCAGCCATTCCCAGCACGTTGCTAGTCCAGCTCATGTGTGTGTGGGTCGTAATCTGTGTCTTTACTACCAACCAATCCTGCCTGATGGGAGCAACCTTCCGGGTAGGTAAACAAGCAATCGCTGCATCGCTCGCCGCAGTGTCTAACCTGGCCCTATCCATTCTCTGGGTCAAGACCATGGGGGCGGCGGGGGTTGTGTTGGCGACTATCGTCTCCTACCTCATCTTCGTTGTCGCTGTGACAACCTGGGAGGTGAGAAGAATCCTGAGGGGAGATTTCCTTGTTGCCCGGGAAGACCGGCATCAGGTCCGCGGGTAATGCTGCAAGAGCAGTTAAAAAGAGTTTAGGAGCTTGCTGATGAGCACGGTGCTGAATATTGCGATAGATGCCTCTTTCCTGGCGTTTCCAAATTGCGGAATTGGCCGGTACATTACGAATCTCGTGCGCGAATTCGCGGCACAGCAGTCGCCTCACCGGATATTTCTTTACTCTAGCAGGCCTTTCCAGCTTCAATTCCCTTTGCCTGAGCGCTGGAAGGTGCGAACCGCTAGCCTTCGCAGTCACAGGCTGCGCACTACATTTGAGCAGGTGATCTTCCCCATCTGGGCGCGGAAGGATGGAATCGACGTATTCTGGTCGCCAATTAACCATCTACCGGTACTATTACCGTCAAACATGAGGAAGGTGTTTACTTTA
>Ga0302266_10000454_pt1 | contig 41507 bp, 18 predicted proteins | sample III_Bog_E1_2_FD_194559 | JGI IMG/M metagenome (GOLD analysis project Ga0302266, IMG submission 194559) | Peat permafrost microbial communities from Stordalen Mire near Abisko, Sweden - III_Bog_E1_2 | ecosystem: Environmental > Terrestrial > Soil > Wetlands > Peat | place: Sweden: Abisko...
GTAATTCCTGTTCCGCAGGGTCCGAGCAAAGGCGTTGCCCTCAAGAATGGGGACGAAATCGTGCTCGGACAGGCCCGCCTTCGCTTCGAACATGGCAGAACTGCCAAGTAGCTCCATCTTGTTGCATAGCTTTTGAGGACTTAGTACCTGGCAAGTTGACGATGACTGCATTGTCGACTCTAAACACGGAGCACCTGAAACTTCGAATTGCATTGAAGATAGAAAAAGCGTTGCACACATCTGAAGGCATGGTCACTAGAGTCGAGATGTGGCGCGGTGGTTTAGGTCTGGCCTTTCTGTGTCCGGCCCTTTCGTCTGCCGGTGCCTCATTATCCAGACCCTGCCCCGTCTCCACATCCCGCTCATCGAACCGGACGTGCGCAACTAACGCATCCGGCTCTCGAACAGAACATCATGTGTTCGCCCACGGAAAGCGCTGCGGAAGCTTCGACAGGCGGATGAGCCCAAGTTGATTGTGAAAACGCTCATCGGGGTATCGCGTTAGTCCCCTGCCGCGCCGTTTATGCTTCTTCGAAAGACACCGGCGAAGCCGGCACGTGGTGTATCGATCGATGAATCGGTATGAGAGCGTAACTGGACCAAGCTTGAAGTAATTAGCCCAGCCGCTCAGTTTCTGATTCAGCCGCTTCACCATTTCCCCGACATCCATCCACGCCATGTCCTGGCCCGTCTGGATTCGCACTGCCTCGGTCATGCGCCGAATGCTCTTCCGTGACGGCCGGGTGGCAATATATTGCCGCCCGGTCTTGGGAGAGTAGCGTCGGCCGAGAGTGTGCCCAGGGAAGTCGAATTCATCATCCGGCAAGCAACAGACCGGAGTCTTTTCTTCGTTCCTTCAAATCTCTTGTTGTTTAAATCTGCATGAGAATGTTTTTCGGCCGACAGCCCATTCCCACGACGAGCTTTTGCAGCCACTTGTCGAATTCGCTTGAATTTCCAGCGAATTGTGTCCCATCGGAACTTCATCAGGATTTCATCAGCTCAACTTCACGACCAGCGCCGCCCACGGAGCTTAGAGTTTTCGGTGCTTGGGCATGGACAGACGGAAGCTCAATCACTCTGATTGCTCTGGAGCGAAACTCAGCGCAATCGCATTTTCCGAGGTGAGTATGTTGAAGAAACTGAAGCTGATTTTGATCCTGAGCGCCATCGCGGCGGCTGCACCCTTTGGGATCCAACGGTTGAACGCTCAGTCGGTCACTGTAGTCGAGACGACTGGAACGCAGTCTGAACTACTGGCGAAGCAGCCTACGGTCAATTTTGGAACGGCAACCGGCGGCACGTCGACCATTACAATCACCCCCAGCGTGACGTACCAGCAGATGGACGGATTCGGCGCCGCAATGACCGACTCCTCCGCGTACAACATCCATAACTACCTGACTTCAGCTCAACAGACTTCGCTGATGCAGAGTTTGTTCAGCAGTTCGTCCGGAATCGGATTGACGATGCTGAGGCAACCGATGGGCGCGAGCGACTTTTCCGCCCAAGGGAACTTCAGTTATGACGACATGCCTTCCGGGCAGACGGACGTCAACCTGACAAACTTTTCCATCTCAAAGGATTTGACCTACACCATTCCTGTCCTGAAGCAGGCGTTCGCAGTCAATCCGAATATCAAGGTGGAACTGCTTCCGTGGAGCCCTCCGGCGTGGATGAAGGCATCCGGTACGATGAATGGTGGCAATTTCAACGATACATATATGCCCTCGCTGGCGCAGTATTGCGTAAGGTCCATTGATGCTTACCAGGCGCAAGGGATCCCGGTGTATGCAATCAGCCCGCAGAACGAGCCGGAGAACTCGAACGGCAGTTATCCGACGGAAACGTTCTCTGCGACGGAGGAAGAAAACTTTATTGCGAACGATCTTGGCCCGGCACTGTCGAGCGCCGGACTCAGCACCAAGATATTTGGATATGAGCATAACTGGGGCGACACCACGTATCCAGAGACGCTGTTAGCGGACAGCTCGGCGGCGCAATATATCGCCGGGATTTCGTGGCATTGCTACTCGGGTTCACCGTCTGCGCAATCGACGGTCCAGGCGGCGTACCCGTCCTATGGCGCGTGGTTTACAGAGTGCTCGGGAGAGACGAGTGGATCTTTCAGCGGCGACTTTGGATGGGGGATGGAAAACCTGATCATCGGGACAACGCGTAACTGGGCAAAAGGCGTGATGGAATGGAATATCGCGCTCAACCAGAACTCCGGACCTACCAATGGGGGATGCACCAACTGCTACGGGTTTGTAACCATTAACACCAGCGCGAGCCCGGCAACGGTTACGCCAACGACTTCGTATTACACCTACGGGCAGGCAAACGGCGTGGTGCCAGGGGCGTATCGCATCGAATCCAACTCAGCAGCGATTGGCGCCGGCGGCATTGAAGATGTGGCGTTCCAGAACCCGAACGGATCAATCGTCCTGATCGTGTACAACGATGGAACCTCGGCGGCGACATTCGATATCAACTGGGCTCCGAATAACACGAATCTTGTTTACACCCTTCCAGCATCATCGGGGGCGACGTTCTATTGGACGCCGTCTACCGGAACTGCCCCGGCAGCACCGACCAACCTGACGGCCACTACGGCATCAAGCAGTCAGATCAATCTAAGCTGGACGGCGAGCTCGACTTCAGGTGTCACTTACAGCGTGTTCCGCAGCACAACCAGCGGATTCACGCCGGGCTCTGGCAACCAGGTTACAAGCGGCCTCACCGGAACTACTTACTCCAATACGGGGTTGTCGTCCGGAACCACCTATTACTACGTGGTTGAAGCTCTCGACTCAAGTGGAGCAAGTGTTCCTTCGAACCAGGCGAGCGCGACCACGACGGCGGTGATTCCCGCGGCGCCGACCAGTTTGACAGCGACCGCTGTCTCAAGCGGACAGATCAACCTGAGTTGGACAGCAACCACAACGCCTGGAACCATCACATACAGCGTGTACCGCAGCACAACCAGCGGTTTCACTGCGGGATCGGGCAATCTTGTTGCGAGCGGAGTAAGTGGGACCACTTACTCGAACACCGGACTGAGCGCGTCGACGACTTACTACTACCTTGTGGAAGCCGTCAACACTGCTGGGTCCTCGCCCGCGTCGAACCAGGCAAGCGCAACCACCGGCGCCGCTTCAACCATCTCCACAACCAGCTACTACACCATTACCAACGAAGCCAGCGGAAGCTGCCTGGATGATACGGGCGGTGGCACATCAAACGGCATCGTCCTGCAACAGTGGGCATGTTCAGGCGGAATCAATCAGGAATGGCTGTTTACCTCGGTAGGCAGCGGTTACTACGAAGTGACTACGTATAACTCGAGCACACTAGCCTGGGATGTGGTCAATCTTGGAACTTCTCCGGGTACGAACATGCAACTCTGGACTTATGGTGGAGGGCTGAACCAGCAGTTCGAACCAGTGAAGCTCTCAAGTAGCTACTATGAGTTCATTGACCACAATAGCGGCCTCTGTCTGAATGTTCCTAACGGCTCAAACACCAATGGTCTGCAGTTGCAGATCAACACCTGCAACGCCTCAACCGGCGAGTCGTTCACGCTGACGGCGGTAGGGAGCAGCTCACCCGCTGCGCCAACATCGCTGACAGCGACTACGGCGTCGAGCAGCCAGATCAACCTGAGCTGGACGGCCAGCACAACCTCGGGCGTTACGTACAGCGTGTATCGCAGCACAACCAGCGGATCCACGCCGGGGTCAGGCAATCTAGTTACAAGCGGGCTGACCACAACCACTTACTCCAACACGGGACTTACCGCATCAACGACTTACTACTATGTTGTTGAAGCTGTAAATTCCGTTGGATCGTCGCCTGCCTCCAGCCAGGCAAGCGCCACAACCGCGGCATCGGGCGGAGGCGGCATCTCCACCACGGCCTACTATCAAATCGTCAACGAAGCCAGCGGAATGTGCATTGACGATACGGGTGGCAGCACCTCAAACGGCACGCAGCTGCAGCAGTACACGTGCTACTCAGGAAACTTGAATCAGGAGTGGCTGTTTACAGCAACCAGCGGCGGCTATTACGAAGTAACTACGTATAACTCAAGCACCGCGGCATGGAATGTAGTCAACAACGGAACTTCGCCGGGCACCTCAATGCAACTCTGGGCCTATGGTGGAGGACTCAACGAGCAGTTCGAACCCGTGCTGCTGTCGACGGGATATTACGAGTTCATTGACCACAACAGCGGTCTCTGCCTCAACATTCCTGGCGGCGCGGCAACCAACAACTTGCAGTTGCAGATCAATACCTGCAATGGCTCAACCAGCGAATCGTTCAAATTGAACGAGCTTTAGTGGAATGGAAGTGGAGGCTCGGGCCAGCGGTTCGAGCCTCCACTTCAAAAAGAACTTTGCGCAAGGGAGATGTGACTCCCAGCGTCATATTTATCGCTGATAAGCACATCGTGGCCGTCGTGGAGCAAACTTAGTCCCGAATAGACAGGCGGCAACCGATTCAGCTTTGCAAAGACAATGGTCTTCTGCGTAGCGGGGTTAAAGACTTCGATCGAAGGGGTCTGTTGCTTGATGCTTAGAAAATAAATGCCATTTTGATTGACTGCCCAGTAGGCCCAGTAGCCTGCGGCCGGTTCATCGAGAATTCTGACGGCCGGACCACCGGATGCGGGCATGCGCCAGATGCCGTCTTCGCCACCCCGCGCGAAATAGAGCCATTGGCCATCGGGCGATTCCTGGGCAACAATTCCATCATCGGTGGTGAGGGGCTGCGGCGCACCACCTGTGGCAGCAAGCTTCCATAGTTGCCAGCGGCCGCCGCGATTGGACCGGAAGTAAATGGAGCGGCCATCGGCCGACCAGCGCGGAACAATGTCATTGACTTCGCCGAAGGTGACCTGTTGGGGACGGCCGCCGGCTGCCGGAATCACAAAGATATGCGCATGTCCATCGACTCGCGAATCGAAGAGAACGCGATCGCCGCTGGGTGACCAGGATGGGCTGCCAGTGACAGCGAGATTTGTGTCGGAAGGAGTGAGTTGACGCAGCGATTGACCATCGATGGAGGAGACCCATATCTGCTGGTTGCCGGAGCGCCAGGATTGAAACGCGAACTGCGAGCTGTCAGGCGAGGCGCTGGGCGCGGAGTCCTGCGCGGTGGACGAGACGATCAAAGATGGATTGAAGGATGGCTGGGAATCGTGTGACGCTTCTTTCGACGCGAGTACGTGAAGAATGCCGAAGATTGCGGAGTTTTCGACAAATGCAAGATTGTTTCCGTTGAGCGGGATGGCAGGCTGTGTCGCGTCCTCGGTTCCTACAGGCATGCGTACTGGCGCGCTGCCATCCAGGGCCACCTTCCACAGCGCATACTGGCCGGCTCGATTGGACGAGAAGACGATGGAGCGATTGTCAGAGGACCAGGTGATTCCGTTGATCGTTTTGCCGTCATGGGTGACCTGGTGGGTTTCGCCTCCATGCGCGGAGATCCAATAGAGGTCGACGACCCAGCTCTCGCTGGCGCGCAGGAAGGCGATCTTCTCACCATCGGGCGAGAAGACAGGGCTCAGGTCCCCTTCCCATCCGGGCGGAGGGTTGGTGAGAACGTGGGCGCGCAGGGTTTCCACATCAATCAGGAAGATGGACGAGCTTGGCTGTGCGCCCACGTGATCGACGAGCACAAAGCTCTTGCCGTCGGGCGACCAGGAGAGAGCGCCCTGATCCCAACGCGTGGTTTCTTGTGGGATATAGACCTTGCGAATGGATGGTGAAGCGGCGAGGGTGGCCACGTAGAGGCCAAGGCCCGAAGCGGACGAAGAGAGAAAAGCAATCTGCTTTCCGTCAGGTGACCATGTCGGGCTGTACTCATCTTCATTCAGGTTGGTGAGCCGAAGCAGCGATTCGCTTCCCAATTCTTTGACATAGATATGCTGGTGCCCACCGCCCTCCTTGGTCCAAACGAAGGCCAATCGCTTGCCGTCAGGCGACAGCGCCGGACGGCTTTGCTCGCCTGCATTCGTTGTGAGTTGAAAGGTATGAATTGGAGCCTGAATTGGTCTAGGGCGGTTGGCGCGGACGGCCCAGATTGTGATTCCACTTGCCAGCGCAAAAAACAGAACAAGGGCGGCAGCGGTGAACCCAGGTTTCCGCCAGGCGAAGGGAACGGGTGGGGGAGTTACGGCCTGCTCCGTTGGGAGCGGCGGTACAGGTTCCGTGCTTGGTGCAGGAGCGAGTAGATCGATCCGCTGCGCTTCTGCAAGTGGCGGGTCCACCGGACGAACGACTGCGAGCAAACAGTATCCGGATTTGGAAACAGTTTTGATGAAGCGCGGGTTGTGTGGATTGTCTGACAAGGTATGGCGCAAAACCGAGATGCACCGGGTAAGAGCATCCTCACCTACAAACGTGTCTGGCCAAACTGCGCGAAGGATGTCGTCTTTCGAGACCAGGCGCTGCGGCTGGGCTGCTAACTGCAGCAGCACGCTCATCACTTTTGGCTCGATGCGCCGGCGGATATCGCCATGAGACAACTGATTGAACTCTGGCTCGACGATCCAGTCATCAAGTGCGAACGGCGTTCTATTTTCGTTGCGTTTCATTTGGGGGACCTAAGAAACTTCGTAGAATCAACTATTTAATTCCAATCGGGGAGATATGGAGAATCGTCCGATCACGGCATAGTTTCGGGCCAATTCTCGGGACAGAGATTGAGATTGTCAAGAGCCGAGGATAATTCGCAATTACAGGCAATGAGAGTCGGTATCAACTGTCGGAGCATCATGCCCGTCCAGCAGGCACAATCAAATCTCCGCCGCCGACTCGCCATTGGGGTCGTCGAGACGGATTTGGTCGCGGAAGCGCCAAACTTCCAGCAGCGCCTAATCGAGAACGATACGCATGGAATGCAATCGGGAGCAGATACCTCGACACGCGAGGAGCCAGGCTCAACCGATCTGGGGAATCGCGATTACTTGAGGGAAGAGATCCCCGGCGCCACCCATGAGAAAAGAAAGTCCGTCAATTCGGGGAAGATAGTTGCCATAAGGCCGAGCATGGGGCCAGCGCCGAAACTCACGAGCTTTACCCAGAAATCGCCGTCCAATTCGCCCGGATTCGTGTTGGTGACAAGGCTAAGAATGGGATCTCTGTGCATTTGCGCATAGACAAAAACGATGACCGCGCCGAGGATTAGAAACAGCAACACCATGGCGCCGTTCACCACCGGTCTCGGATCAAACGGGTAGCTGGCCATCGAGATTGTTGCCGATATGAACAGCCACAGAATCCCCATCACAAGGGTACGCATTCGCCCCAATGTGTTCTGGATGAAGCCAAGGTAGACATAGCAAACCAACCGTTCCGCATGACGGATGTGCGGGGCCAGGTGCGCAGCCTCAACCGGCTGCTTCTGCTCCTTAGTGTCGTCCGCCTTAGTAGTTCCGGCAGGAGATAACTCCTCGTCTTCCATCTGCCAGGCCGGAACAAGCATCCAGGCAACGAGTATGCCGGCAAAGTCGGCGAGAGACTTCTGCAAATTTTTCAATTCGCCTTGATTGCGGGCGTCGGTCTTATCACAAATCCTCGCATACCATTTCGAGATTCTTGCGCGAGAGTCGCGGAGGATGGCAAGTGCATCTTCAACCTTTTTATAAGAGCGCGGGCCATCCCCAAATCCGCACTTCATCATTCTTGTGGCGACCAACGAATTCTGAAGATGGGTGATGCACTCCAACTGACTTACAAGCAATTTGTAGCGCATATCCAGGACATTGCCGCTAATCTTCCATACCGAACCCCAGGAAACCCCGGGGAATGCCGCCATACTGCGCCGCAGCGGCAACCTGTCCAGGTGGATAAGAAGCCTTCGCAATCTGATCCACACCTGCAGCAGTTGCCAGGCGTTGGCCAGCATGACACTCACGGAGACGCCTATGAACAAGCAGATGAACTGCGCATAGGAAGGTGCGCCAAGGCTTCGAATCGGAGTCTCGCCGTCGATGCTGAAGAATCTTGCCATCAGGATCATGGACCCCAGAATGACAATGCCGGCGCGTAACATCGCGCTGGCAAAGGGCCAACATTGCGCCACAACCGGCTTCGCTGCATCGTTTCTGCCGAACATTCGCAACCGGACTGACTTAGGGTCCAGTTCACCAGGAAGCGCAAGCGATTCATTCGACGGTAACAATGGAACGTCCGGTCCGAAAAACGCGAGACCCTGCAGCGAATGCCAGAACCACATATAAGCGCCCACGGTGAGCGCAATGATGGGCACCACTGGTGAAACTCCGCTGGTCAGGTTCATGCCACGCCAATAAACGGGGATGCGATTGGCAGGAATCATTACCCATTCGGTTGAGAAGTAAAGCCAGCAATAGAAACCAAGTGTACCAATGACATACGTGAGCGGCGGCCAAAGGAATGGCCAGTTGTGCGCCAGGCATCTTCCGCAACGAACCGTCCAGGGCGGACCTTGCTGCGATACTGGCTTCTCATCGGGCTCATTGTTCACTGGGGCCGTCGTTTGCGGAATGGCATGAACGACCGTCGGCCTCGTTATCCCTTTCTTTGACACCGGCCTGACATCGGATTGTCTCCAGATGTTCACCACTAGCGACATCCCGCCCATAACCCAAAGCAAAAGAAGCGAAACCAGGCAAACCCGGGGGCGCTGCAGCGGAATCCCCTCCGAAGACATGGCTCCATAACTCCACGCAAGCACGGTTGCCGTTGACGAGAGAGCCAGACTGCAAAGAGTCAGAAGCCAGCGGTGAGATCGAAAGCTTTTTGGGGTACAGACAAAATATGCGCGATGGTTGGGCTTGGATGTAATGGAAGGAAAGCAGCAACAAAGCCCATGGAAGATAGCCCAGACAAAGAGAACAAAGAGGGCAATCCGCGAACTCAACGGCATTGTGGTCCATGACGGGATGCTGTCATCTGCGGAAACCGCTTCACCTTGTTGCAGAGTGAGGATGCGCCCGAGGCTGCTGCCCGCTTTATTAGCGAACTTCAGGATGCTCCCAAGCGATTCCGAAACGAAATGACCTTGCTGCGGAATTGTCTGCGGCAGAGGGTTGCCGTCTATAGCAGCAAGAGGCCAGAAATCGTTGCGGCCAAGAACCGAGAGCCATGCCGGAGGCGGCTCGACTGTGTACTTCGCCGGGTTTTGATTTCTAATCCAAAACGGCGTTGAATAGTCCGGCAGTTCGAGTCTTGGATCGGTGGGAAGAAAATGGGTATCCCGCGGCAAATCAAGTGCGGGCGCGAATTCGTACGTGGAAAGAGTCTGGCCCTTGGCGTCCTTCAGCCATAACACCTCGCCATTTTCGATATGAATCGAGATGGGACTTCGCGATGGATCCTTTTCATTTGGGGGACTAACGTTGAGATCATTCCCGCTAATCGAATAGCGCCCCGTCGGCAGCGATTTCGATGCTTCAACTTTTGTGAACCCTGCTGCATCCATCTGAGCTGTCAGTGCCTCGACCGTCACCTTCCGTCTCACTTTTATGCACCAGGTGTGAAGGAGAAAGCGGGTCGCGACGTAGATCCCCTCCGCACCGTCCTGCGGGAAAACCCGATGCGAATGGAGCCTAAGATCGCTGGGGCTGCTTGTCCAGTGCGGCTCCCAGGGCAGCAGCGGATAAGTTGTGAGCGTCATGATCCCACTGAGCCTGGCCGCGCCGCTCTCCCGGCGTAACAGCAGATCGGCGCCCAAAATCACGATGCGACCCTGGGGATACGTCAGCCGAAAATAATGAGCCAGGAAGAGTTGGTCGAGCGGATTGCTGCTACGGAGCAGGATGTATTCAGCCTGGTGCGCATGCAACTGGCTGACGATCTGCTGGAGCACCGCCTCCTGGGATTCAGCCGTCTGGTCGCGGTTGTAACTGCGAATGGAATCGTGCTGTTGCCCTTCCGGGTCGGCGATGTTCGCCGAGAGCGTGCGCCTGCCCCCTTCTGCCACCGGCTGGGACGGTTGGGAACCGAAGATGGATTGCTTCTGATAGGCAGTTCTGAGCGCCGAGATATCCCGCGGATAGAAAAAACGGGCCGGCGACTTTCGAGGGGCGAGGGATTTCTCTTGATTCTCAACGAAGCATCCAGAAGTCGCAATTGTTCCCACGTCGGTATTCTTGTCAGGTTTGTTCCCTTCGCTTTTGTCTGGTTTGCTCCCTTCGCTGCCATATGCCGTTTCATCCTCAGAGATGATCGCCAGATGCCTGAGGTCAAAATGGTAGTAGTTAAGATAACTGCAATATTCATTCATCAATGCGTCATCGCTCTGCTGGAAGCTCGCAAACCGAATATCCGATTGCCCCGACTCGATTCTCGCGAACCAATCGACTGCACTCTGCCCGGAAATGTTGCCGCTGTAGATGCGGAGGAGATCGCCAGAAGACTGTTGTTTAGCCTTGTTTCCAGGCTTCGAACGGATATCTTCGAGCAGTTCTGCCAGTGAGGGTAGAGAACCGGAGAATGTCGGGCCTAAGATGCCGACGCCCGGGAGTTTGAACTCGGATGTCTCGGACTTTGTGCTCGGCTGTAGAGCCGCGATCCACGCAGCGGCATTCTCAAATTGAGCACGATGAATTCCCCGGGTCGGCTCTTCCCCAACAACAAAAATGACAAGTCCTTCTCGATACGGTTGGGAAATACCCGTGGGGGCCGCGGCGGAATTCTTGCGAAAAAGAAGAATGCCTGGCTGCTCTTCCCGCTGCTTCTTTCGATCATCGGCTTTGTCCTGATCTTGAATGAGCGCGTAAGGCGTCTCCTCACTCTCCCACGGAAGCCAGGAAGAATCGTAGACATACTGTTCGTCGCTTGCGCCCTGCTGAATGGCTTCCAAAAAGCGATCAAAACTTAGAGAGAAGTGGCTATGAACGGGATCGGGAACGGTTGCAATAACATAGTGAAGCCCTTGCGCTTCCTTTCTTAACATTTCCCCACTGGCCTTAATGCTCTCAGGCAGTGTAGAGAGCCCGTAGCAGGAAGACGGCGCCACTCGCGACTCCCTGTTGCCGTTCACGAGGAAATCCTGCAGGTGCTCTTCAATTTCGACGCACGGCCCTTGGTCGAAGAGACTCTTTGTGGTCGGAACTATTGAGGGACCTTTGCCGCCAACGGTGGGAGAATCGCCCGGGGCAGTACCCGCTTTGCCACCCAATTGGGATGAGATACCGATGACGGCAGCCAGAGTAACGGCGACAGCTCCCCAACTGATTTCCCGCTTCATACATTGCTCCTTCGAGGCTCAATTGAAGAAAGAAGAAAAAGACATCTCCGAAAAGAACCCAAAGTTGGGAAGTGCTTGCTGCTCCGATAAAACCAACTGCACCAGTGGATCGGTTGGGCGCTTATTCACTCTGTGGTGAATTCGCGGCTAGCGATCGTATGTTCAACTGAAGACCCGTCCCGTCATCTGCCCTTTACAGCGGTGAGCACCGTGGCTACACCGCCGGCACCGCCCGAAACGCCGAATGCGTTTGCAATCAGCTTGAAGTAGTCTCCAAAAGTTCCAAAGGTAGTTGCATCCTGCGTGGAGACATAAGCGGTGCCGGCGGCGAGCAGGAACGTTATCAGCACCACGGACGACTGAACGATTTTGAATTGCTCGATCACGCTTGCAGGTGGCTCGGTGAGCACGTCAAAGTCTCGTGATTCCTGGTTTGCTCCATCCACGTCAACCTTGACTACGAAGGGTCCTCCACTATCAAACGTGTGATCGAAGCGTTTTAAGTCGACTCCGCTACCGCTCGCAAATGTCGCGCCGCCGGGCGTCTCCAGCGTCCACGTATAAACACCTTGGTTGGCAGGCCAATTTATATTTGGTTGACCTATGACGAAGGAGACCTTGCGCCCGGAGACGACGCAGGAAGCAGGGTTAAGAATCCGAATCGCCTGGCCACTTTCAGCTATGGGAACCGAGGCCGCAGGGGGAGCCGCGAATAGCTGATCAAGTCGGCCACTTGCTGACGTAAGGCTGTTTGCCGAAGCATCGAAGTCGCCCATTTTGTCTTCCACCGTGGAATCCAAAATCATCTGGCGAACGAGCGTCACGGAACTATCGTCCCCCAGTCCCGGGTTCGATGCGAGGAACTGAGCCAGACGGTTCGTGACCTCGTCCCGCTGGTTCCTGTTCAGCATTCGGCGACGGATTGTTGTGGTCCAATAAATCAAGGCGAGCGCGGGGATCGTCGCCAGGAGCGCCGCGAAGCCGCGCCAGGCCCAGTAATCTTTGACTCTGAGATCGGCGTCGAAATCGACGGGTTTATTAATCGAAGGATCATCGACGTGGAATTTGGCTTTTAGCTCTGTGTACTGGCCAGGGATTGTCGTCTCGAAACATACGTCGTTCGTATTGAATGCTGCATCGATATTGACTCCCTGCGGACGGGAGGCATCCGTACCCGCTGTGAATGCATCTCCGAACCATGTTGGTATCTTGGGTTTTGGTAGCGACGCAGGCGACAGATGATATGAATTACATGCTGCCCCATTCGTTAAAGTGACCGGCACTGGCGCGAAAGGGATGTAGCGGGTTACATCGTTGGGACGACTGGACACAATTAGATCGGGAACCGCATGAACTAACTTAAATCCCCAACGTGCAGACGTGAGCACGTTTGGCGAATCTCCTGCTTTGTAAAACAGGATCAGTGCGCCGGTTGCCGACTTTGTCAACGCGAGCCTTTCTCTGGTTACCTGAAGCGATATGGCTTCCGGATGATCGGCTTTGATTAAGATGCCTTCCTTCACCGGAAATGAAAATGCATCTTTCAGATCTTTTCCGGACGCATCGTCGGTTACTGTAAGCAAGGCATCCTCGATAGTGATTGGGAGACCACGTGCCACCACCGTAATAGTAAAAGGCCCATCACGGTCCACAGTCGAGCCGCTTTCATTCAATACATCGAGCTTTGCGGTGGCAGCAACTGCCTGGGCCCACGCAATGTTGTTAGCACAAAGGCAGACAAATGTAAGAGTCTGCGCAATCGCCGCAAAGTGTGAAGCGACGCGGGTGTAGCTTCGCATTATTTTTCCTCCTTTCGCCGTCAGCAATTCCCACACACTCAAGACAGCATTCACACAAAAAGTAGACGTAAGGTTGGTAACACTTGGATGGCTTATTGATTCGCCTTGAGAAGCGATGCAAGCTTATCGAGATCGAATGAGACGCCAAAGTTTCCCTTGACGTACGTCTCTTTAATCTGTTCCGTCGCGTTGGCAACGCTGAAGGACAAAGGAAAAGACACGCCGCTCGAAATAGGGATCTCAAGCTTCAGATTCCCGAGGACAATATCCGGCCGTTTGCCCTTCTGGTCCTTGTTTTCCTGGAGTCGTTGATAGCTGCCACTTGCAGACAGTGTCATCTGGCTCTTGTCATTGGCGCTTTTTACCTTGACGAAGCCGGGTCCCAAACTCCACTGCGCCTGCAAAGCACCGTTTCCGCCTCGGAAGGCTGTTTCGTTTAACGCGGGATTTGGATTTGCATAAAAACTCCCCGAGAAGTTACCGGTCAACGTGGCTTTGGGACCTAGGGGACACGCTACTTTCTGTGTGTTGTCAGTTTTAGGCTCACAGGTGACGTCCAGTTCCCCGACCAGATATGGCGGAACAGGAGGTTTCGCAGTTGAGGAACTGGCGGAACTTGTAGCTGCGGATGTTGTTGTGGTCGGGAACTTTTGATTGAAAGAAAGGGCGCCATTCCAACCTTTTGCAAGGTTGCTAACTGAGGTTTCAAACTTCTTCTCTTGCGTTGCGAAAGTTGCTGCGTCCTTGGAATAGCGAGAGGCCAAGTTGCCGAGTAAGGAGTTTTGCCCCGCAACCGATAGCGCGCTCTGGTACCCGGGGTCTTTGTCTAGAATCTGAAGAATTTGCATGGCTAAGATCTTCGTTGTAGGTCCAGGGTCAGTGGCATTTGGTTGATTTGCAACCTCGGTGTAGGCCTGCTTTACGTTTGGGAACAACGAATTCCAATTGCTCAGGAGAATGCCGCTTACATCCACGAGCAATGGATCCGCCGCGCCATTTGCTGGGTCGGATAAGTCCTTAGCCAGATTTGCAGCAGCTTGTGCCAGCTCTGACGTGTAGAAACCACGTACTGCGCTTGAACGAATGGAGGTGTCCCTTAAGGCATACTTCGCTTGCCATTGGGATACCTGCTTTCGCGTAGCACTCGCTAATGGGTCGGAAGAATTGGATCCGACGTTAAACGAAGCAGACAACCCCAAATGCGTGAAGAAGGGAGAATCTTCGTACGCTTGCTCCGTATCTTGATCTCTTGCAAATGCATAGATGAACCCATATGGCGTTGTACTCAAAGTAATCGTTGTTCCGCTAACGTTGCTTGTGACAGCGCCATTTTCAACTGCGACCCCGAGCAACTGCGGGATGCCGACCTTTTGCACCGCAGAAGTGCTTCCGTCCGAGCTTGACGGCGCTCCGACCTGCTTGTTTGTCTGCTTTGTGGCTGTTTGGACGGTGGCGGTTTTGCATTCTTTCATGGACAACGCTGCCGAGAGCACTACAAGGTTGAACTGCGGGAGCCGGCCTTTCACTCGGGTGGACGGAATTGCCGCATCTGCCTGTGTAACGTTGGCCGGCAACGTGGAGTAGTTATAGACAATTGACCAAGCAAGTCCTTCCGCGTCATTCGCGATCGCAGCATCATTCTCCAATTGCTTCGGATCGAATTTGGCGCAAGTCTGCGCGGGAGAATTAGGATCATTAGATTGAGAAGAGCCTGGAGCCGATTTCGGATTCTGATTTCCGACAGCCCCTTCCCCGACCGCAGAAAGAGTGGCGCTTTGACCAAGTGCGGCGCCGCGGATGGTTAGCAAAAAAATCAGGGTTAGAACAATTGTTACGGCTCTCGAATGCATGGACGCTCCTTTGTGAATACCCAGGCTGAGATTTCCTTAGGCTATTGTGAAGAACAGCACCTTTGAAGCCTTCGGCGTTTCCTTCGGTGTGTCTGTTGAGCTGAAATTGCCGCCTTGGCTGCCAGTGAGCTGAAATGTGTAGTGTGCGAATAATGGATCTTTCGGTTGAAACACGCACAGGCAGGCAAACCGAGCCTTATCTCCTGAATTGCCATTGAATGTGAACTGATAGACATCCGGGTCATTGCTAATGGCGGTCAAATCGGTTCCATTAAACGCTCCGGTGGTCATGCAATTACAATTCACAGCCTGGACAGTTACCGTAACCTGCTCCCCACTTGCAACCGTGAAGTCAACCAGTGTATTGGGATCCTGTGTCATAAAACCTCCTTTTAGGGATGTGTTCTCGTGTGTTTACCGTCGTACTCGCTGCGTGAAGGCACTTCTCATTCAATTTATGGGAAGAAGTATTCCGCGCCAAGAATCGCGAGCATTGCCGCTACGTTGTTGTGGAAGTCGGCGCTCCGGATTGCGATGAGCACGCCTACAATCGCCGTCGGTCATTGCAATGCCCAAACTGGTCCAAAGCTCCTGAGCATTGAATCTGGGTGCGAGAGCCCGGTCGGCAGTCGCGGCCTTATCGCTCTGTTTCTTCAGTCCCGCAATGCCCAGGATGAACAGGCCCACAACTCCGAGAAAGGCCGTGAGCAACAAATTCCCTAAGGCTGACCGAACATCAAAGTGCATGATGTCTCCATTTGCTTTCTTGCTTTTTTGGGGAACCCTCACTCTGCTATGCATCCGCGCAAAAAACATTTCACAAAATAAATTGCCCGCTTCCCGTGGAAGCAGGTGAGTGAATCAGCAAATGAATTGTGTAAGGGAAGACGTTATGCGGATTCTGTGTGGTCGCTGAAAAGTAGAAGCACGAAGGATGTTGCTGTGGCCTCCGGATGCCGCGAACTTGCGATTTCTCTCACAGCTTTCAGAGTTAGAGTTATCGCATTAGTTCCCCACGGAAGTCAGCTCGAACCCCGCCCAATAGTATGGTGCGGAGTTACGAGGTTGACGCATTACCGCTAACTGGCTCTGGCGCAGGGCCTCTGCGGCGTCTCCCCCATTGCGCATGAATTCCTGATAGAACACGATCATCAATTCTCTGGATTTCGCATCGTCTACACTCCATAGAGTAGAGATCACCTGCCTGGCTCCAGCGTGCAGGAATGCGTAACTGAGGCCCATCACGCCCTCACCGTTCACTGCATCGCCCTCAGCCGAATCGCACGCGCTGAGTACTACGAGTTCCGCAGGCACATTTAAGCGAGCGATATCGTGAGCTTTGAGAAAGCCGAACCGTGGCGCTCCGTCCGGCCCAATCGTCGAGAACACAAGCCCGGAAAACTCCGGCATGGTCTCGTCGTAGACGCCATGCGTCGCCAGATGCCATATGCGGTAGTCCCGCATTGCCGGGCTCAACACAGTCTCCACACTCGCATCGAACCCTTGCGCCAGAAACACCTTATGAGTGCCTGGCGCCTTCTGAACAGTGTCCTGGATGGCACTGGCCTCATAACCTGCGTTCAGCAGCCTTGGCAGGGCGACCGCGTTCTCCTGAGTTAGCGCGGGATGCGCACTGAGATGGGGAGCGCCCGCCGTCAACACCGCGGTCCTTGGGTCTGCCGCGTCAAACACAGGGTCGGCAACGATGGCCAACTCTCCTGGAAACGGCCCACGGTCCGCTCTCGGCTTTTCAGACAGGAAAACAGAAAGCGAGGGGATCATTGTAATTTCGTGGTCTACGACAAGGGGCTCACCCGAAGTGCTGGAGCAGCCTTCTTCAGGAAGCGCCGCAAATGGAAGCATAGCCAGCGCGCCATCCGGAACGATGATCATCCGGGCCGTGTCAACATCCGCGGAGTCCGGCAACAGTGCGCAGGAGAGTCGAGCGGAAAGAGTCTTGAATTCGCCGTCGGCATCGGCCTGTCCACGCTCTGGGCTGGCGGCCAAGACCCGCCACCGCTTCACCATGTTTTCCAGTTGCACGCGCGGCGGAAGGATATGGCTCGTTCGTTTGCCCCCATGAATCACCCAAAGATAACTGTGTTCGGTACCAAGGGCATACTCGAAAAACGATGTATCAGAACTGAGACTTGCTAGCTCAATTTTGTCCTCGGTCATTGGTTGGACCGACTTCTGCGTCTGGATTGGGGCGGCGCGCGTTGTGTCTTCGGTTCGCTCCAGGTCGCCCAACGCCTGGGCTAGCTCGGCGGCGCTGGCTTCAAGATCGCGTTTCGATCCGCCCTCCACCAAGAGCTTCAGGCGACGAGCGAAGGCGCGATCCACCGCCATATTCACCTGCATCAGGCGAACTTCGGCTTCGCCGCGTTCGCTTGAGTCCGCCGTAGATCGCGTGCTCAACGCATCCAACAGTCCGCGAGCCCGGCTTCGCTCGCTCATCTCCAGGGCAAGCGCGTCGTCGCCGCCCGCTGGATCGCGCTCAAACTTCCGCATCTGCAATTCAACAGCCAGTTCATAGCACTTGCGTTCGGCGGCGAAGTACGAGGCTTGCAGCGTATTGTTCGAGACCAACTGTCGCGCCGCTTCCAGTTTTTCGAGTGCCGGCGCGAGTTCCGCATCCGCTCTCGCGAACTGCCCGTCCCGCGCATACCAACTGGCTACCGCATACTGAGCTTCCAGCAGACTGGTTGGATCGGCGACACCCTGGCTCAATGACTCAGCCCGCTCAAACTCGACCAGCGCTTCACGACGGTTGGACTGCTGTTCAAGAAGTTCGCCGAGTTGAATGTGCTTCCTGGACTCATAAAACAGGTTGTGAATGTGTTTGACAGATTCATGAAAGTCCGCCGTGGCCTGTGATAGATTCCCCGCCTTCCGTTCCGCCAGCCCGACGTCATACAGGGCAATGCCGAGAAAGGAGTCGTCGCCGAACTGTCGCGCGAATGCCAGCGAGAGCTTGCAATCCTGGACGGCTCTCCCAGTTTCGTTCGAGGATATTTCCGCCTCGCACAGTTCACGATGGCTGACAATCCTCCCAAAAAGGATATGAGCCTCCGCGAACGCATCATCCGCATGGCGATAGTACATCTCGGCGAGTTTGGGCTGATTTAATCGTCCATACTGCTGGCCGATACAAATCAGATTTGTGTTGTACACCAAAACGTTGCCTGAGGCATGGAACACCGGATCGAGTTTCGAGAATGCCGCCAGAGCGGAGTAGAAGTCGCCTTGGTCGGTAAGAGTCTGGGCAATATCCTGGACCGCGACCCAGGCGTTTCGGAAATCTCCGGTGCGCCGAAAATTTGCTTCCGAGCCGTTCAGCACACGAACCGCACTCACTACCCTCTCCTCGTCCTGCTCAACCCACCCCTTCCAATACAGATCCCAAGCGAGCGTCTCGGGCACACCAGCGGCGATCGCGTCGTCCCGGGCCTGATCGGCAATCTGACCCATCTTGGGGTCGCGGAGCCAGAAGGCCACGCAGGCAAGATCCGTGCGAGCCATCGCAATCAGTGCCGCGTCCCCAATCTTCTGGCCCAGTTGGAGCTCCTCTTCGGCATAGCCTTTTGCCGGTTGACCAAGCCACTGATCCAAAAGCACGCGTGCCGCAAGATGCAGGAGCCAGCCGCGAAGATAAGCATTTTTCCCGGCAATAACAAGCGCGCGATCCAGTGTCCTCCTGGCTTCTGCGTAGCGGCTTAGCTCAATCTCAGACTCGCCCTCACCGCCAAGCGCCAGTGCTTCGCTGTAGGGATTGCCAACGCGGCCCCATTCGAGGGCAGCTTGATCAAATTGCCCAATCGCCTGGCGAAGTTCCTCGGCACGCAACGAATGGCGCAACTTCTGCGCCGAGTTGAACCGCCGCGCCGCTCGTTGGTTCTCTGCGAGCGCTGTGAACGGAATAGGGTGCAACTCGACGCGAACCCGTACGCTCGGCAGACCCTCTGCACCGCTCTCGGTCCTCAACTCGATCCGGGCCCCGCAGTTGTACCTGGTCCCGCACGGATTGCGGAAGGGAATGGCTGCCCAGCCAAAGGCACCTACGGATGCAGAGCGAATCTCCGTGCCATCGATAGCGACGATCCGGTATGAAATGTCCGGAACAGCTGCATCGAGAATGATCTCCTCTGATTCCGGTCCCGAATTATCCAAATGCAGAGTCGCGTACCGCCCCGGGGTGAGCTGAATCGTTTCGGGATGCCCCGGTGCGAGTATCCGGGAATCTCCAATCTCCTGCCCCGCGCAGACCGCAAGGCAGCAGAGGAACAGCAGGCACCCGCAAAGACAGGAAGGCATGCTTCCAAGATATAGGCACGAAGAGAAACGTGGAAGCGTGTCTCACGTATCGCAAGCCTGTTGGTAAAGACGAAAAGTCCGGACCTATTTCTTGCGAGGCGCGGGAGACTTTTTTGAAGCTATTTTCTTGTTGTCCGATAGGTGTGCGGAAGTATCGACAGGCACCGGGTCGGTGACCGATTCGCCGTAGAGAATGCCAATATCGGCCAACGGCCCGTTCCCCGGCACTAACTGCACGCTTGGCGCCGGGTCGGTGGGTGCAATCGGCTTTACGTGCTGCTGAACACAAAAAGTCGAAGCGGGCCACTTCACGTTGACGGTGAGTTCGGTATCGCCCACCAGGCCGATATGCTCGACAAAAGCGCGAATCACCACGCCCGCCTTCGGCTGCGAACATTGATTTGAGCCTGAGTTGTCGCCGATGGAATTGCCGTCCCCGCCCTGGTCATCTCCCCTGCCCGAGAATCCCGTTGGCTTGTCCTCGGGTTCAAATGAACCTAAAGATGACGATGGATTCTTGAATCTGCTCATATCTGCCTCCTGATCCTTCATTTACCTTTGCGTTAATAGAAACAGTCTTTGCAAAAAACAGTCCCAACCGGTGACCCTCGCAAAAAGTGTCGTCGAATACCCGTTAAACAAATAGTCCTTCGACTGCTGCATTTGCACATAGCGCACACCGGGAAATTGAATCCACGGTGGAAACCAGATGGAGAGTCCCGTTGAAAGCGCGATTTTTCTTCCCTGGAGTGGAGGCGCGATTCCCCTGAATGCGACCACGGATTGCACGGCTTTTTGTACTTCCCAGGCAGCTAGAATTACTGCATTCTCCATCCAGGTCAGCACCGGTTTTCCGCTTGCATCAACGGCCGCGTTCTTTGGGATAGTTGTTCTCAGCAAGCCGCAGAACGAAGCAAGATCGATCATCCCGTCCGGCAGAAAACTCACGTCGTTAAGCCATGCCTGGGCAATCGCCAGTCGGTTCTCGTGCCTTTCGATTGCGGGAAGCAGCGCGTCGACAAGCATTTTCATCGCCGTTTCCAGTCGCTCAAAGGAAAGAAGGTTACATGCGGAAAGCTCGATGAAGGTATTTCCGGATTGGGCCATGGAACCGACAAAGTATTTCACCGCCGCCACAGCAAACTGCTTCGGAGTTCCCTCGGGGTCAGAAAGGAACTTTCGCAGAATCGGCGCCGCGAGCCAGGATTGGAAGGGCAGTGCGGTCTCCGCGGCCACCGCGTACTCCGTCAGCCCTTGTAGCTCTGCGAGAACTTCGGCCATTGCCATGTTGCAGCAATCCAATCCCAGAACCTGGATCGGTTTTCGACCGTTGAAGGTCTCCGTGAAGCCGCGAATGGCTTGAGCGAAATCGCGGTTGCTCAACACCGAATTGTGTGTCTTGTCGTAAAGCAGCTTAAGCTCGTTGCCGTTGTCCGCGGGAAAGGTGCCAACAGCTCTTCCCATGGCGCCTCCAGCCTGCGCCGCAGCCAAAGTGGCTTTCTGCTTGATGCGCGGATCGAAATCGTCAAGCGCGTAACCGTGGCCCCAGAAGATCAAAGCAATGTGCTCGGCGGGGCAGTTGAGATGCGACCATTCGAAGAAGTCCAGAATCGTATCGATACTGGCCGAGTTCACGTTCGACAGGAAACGGTCAGGAAGAAGCGGCCATCGGGTGATCTTCGGATCGGAAGGCCTGGGCGGAATGATGTAATACTCTGTATCTCTGTCCGGGAGGTCGATCATCGCCGTGATCTTCACCGAGTCACTGGACCCTACCGATGCGATCGTCTGCAACGTGGTCCATACAGCGGCCTGCATCAGCGGATCGGGGACATCGGCGGCGAAGTAAACATAAATGCCCCAGGTTTTTGCAGACGGCGCGCCTCCGTCACCGCCATTTTCGACACTGTTTCCTTGGACTAACATAGGGGCCTCAAAGGCAAAGGGAAGGTCGGTGAAGGAATGCTACCACACTCCTTCTTCCGAGAAGTTTTTCTTGTGCTGCGCATGCCCGACACAGACGAGGGAGCGCAACGGCGGTCAAAATTGGCTGACGCGCGCGCCCCGGCGAAGCAGCTTGCGATGGAAAGCTTTCTGAAATTTCGCGTCAATCCGGTATGACATTCGCTCTAAAACATTTCGTTGCTGCGCAAATCAGATCATCGCAGGAGTAATTCGCACCGTGTAAGAACGCCAGCTGAGTACATGCGGGATGAATCCGCAACATCCGAATAGACACCGGCGGTCCGTAATGTCAGAATAAGAACCGCTCCCCCAAATCTGTTTCTTCCTTTTCTCTGCAAATTGGTTCTTCACGGGAGTGGATTCGCGCGTAAGTATCTCCAGTTTTAGTTCGAGGATGCACCGGCATTCGAGGGAACCTCGTTTTCCCAGACATTTGTTCCTTGTCTCAGGAGGGCACAATCGGGATGGAGAGCCGTGAAGTGATGCAGGCTTTCTTGCTGTGGCTGGGCCAGGATCAGTCCTCTGGTGCGCGGAAATACGAAGAAATTCGGCGGAACCTGATTCTCTTATTCCGATGGCGGGGATGTTACATTGCGGAGGAACTCGCGGACGAAACCATTGACCGGACCGCGCGCGCGGTGTTGAAGCCGGGTTTTGAGTATCAAGGAGACCGGGTACTGTACTTTCGCGCGGTCGCACGCAATGTTTTCCTGGAATGGCTTCGCAAGGAGCGCAGACTGCCGACCGATCCGATCTCTGAAGCGCATATTGAATTGCCGGTTCTCCCCGCCAATTCTGAGCCTGATGATTCTCGGCAGGCCTGCCTGGAACGTTGCCTGAACGCGCTTCCCCTGGCGAAGAGGAAGCTGGTCATGCGCTATTACCGAAGCGAAAAACGAGAAAAGATTGATGGGAGACAACTTCTGGCCGAAGAGTTGGGAATCGGTCTGAACGCGCTGCGCATCCAAATGTGCCGGCTCAGAACCCAATTGCGCAAGTGCGTTGCCAATTGCGAGGTAAAAGGCGAAATACTATGTTCGGAAGAGACATAAATAGAGTGAGGGCGATTTGAACTCTTCGCCGGACAAAACGTATCGCCGATTTCTCCTTGGCCTTGCCAGCGAAGAGGAGCAGTGTAGCGTGGAGGCGGCAGTGCTTGCCGGGGAGCTGGATACGCTCACTCTGCAAATTGCCGAGGATGAACTTATCGATGACTATCTGCTCGGAAGCATAACTCGGGAAGAGAGATGCGGATTTGAGGAGCAATTCCTAATCACTGAAGAGCGCAGACAAAAGCTCAGGTTCGCCTCCGCACTTATTGAGTATTCCCGGAAGAAGCCGGTCGAAGATCTTTCAGTGAAACGAGAGCTCACTTCACGGGCCGGGACTTGGGTCTTGCTTTCCTGGAAGAGTACAGCTTATATTGCGGTGGCCGCCTCGGTGTTACTGGCTGTTCTGGCTGGCTTGGAGCTGACAAAGCTTCGCCAGCAGACTGAAGTTGCACAAGAGACACGGAACGAACTGACGCGGCTACAGGCCGGTTTGGCTGCTGACAATCGGAGAGCTGCCCAGGTTATCGAGCCATCGACTGGAATTCCCAGTGGCACAGAGGACTCGGTTGACCGGATGCCGGTGATCGAAGTCGCAACTGCCACGCGGGATGTGGTCCCACCGAGGTTTAGCGTCCCGGCCACCGCGCGATTTGCGCGGATCGATTGGAACCTTTCCGAGCCTCTCGCTGAAAGTTACCGGGAAGTGCTGCTGTCGGGATCTGGCAAAAAGCTTTGGGCCCAGGAGTTTCCCGCAGCCACCCTCTCGCCTGCGAACCGGAGCTCCATCGTGTTGCCGGCATCCATCCTTGTTCCGGGAATCTACCACCTTCGGCTCGATAGGGAGACTACAGGGGGACAATTCGAAGAGTCGGCGGATTATGTCTTCCGGGTAGTCAGAGAATAGTGAGCAGAGGACGCTTTCTTACTCGAAGGCGAATCTCTCGAAGCGGACGCGACCTACCCGATCTTCCATGCCGCGGAGATTCGGCCCGAGAGAACCGATCGATTTTTTCACCACATCATATAGCTTTGAATAAGTCCGGCTTCTCTGGATGGGGAAGCCGGCACTCCAAGTCGAATGATTCCAACTTAGAAATAGTAAGATCGCGATCCTGTCTTCCCGCGGGCACTCGCGGTGGCTTGAGATTGGAAAGACAATTAGTTACCGGACCATCGAGCGTTTGTCAGGAAATATACGGGGTTAGTTATAGATGCCCCTTCATTGAGTCCATTCGGTTGACTGGGGCTTTGCCGGCGGATACGAGAGACGTACAATGCCGGCGACCTGATTGTTGCTGGAATATTAATCGATATAAAAGAGCTATGGAAATACGAGCTAACCGTGCCATTCTTTGCGAGCATTCTGGAGTGGCCCAGTAACTGTCTTCGACCAAAAGCATGCATGCATGACGATCCTAGACTTGATATTCCTGAACTTACAACTCCATGGGGTGCTCCAAAAGTTGTAAGGGGTGAATCCTGGATTCCCTGTTTTTGCTTGACTCTCGTCTCTGCCGTCTATCTAATCGCGCTAAGATCACCAAACTGCCAGGACGCAAGGCAGGTTCGCTTCCATTTCCCCGAGGTCTCTCGTGCACCGCTTCCCTTGCCTTGTGTGTTTCTCCAAATGTCTTCGTGTGCCTTTTTCCTTCCGCCGGCACACTCGCGTAAATGGCTCAGTTGCTGTTCTCCTTTCCCTGCTGTTGCTCTTATCGCTGGCCGCTTCTGCCTCCGCGCAAGTCTCCACTTCGACAACTCTTTCGGTGACAAACACAAGTGGCGGCACCATCACGTCTGTATCCAGCGGAACTGTCGTGGTGCTGACGGCGAGCGTGACCAACGGCAGCAGCGAGGTGAAACTGGGCACCGTTAATTTCTGCGATGCGACGGCCACCTACTGTGAGGACGCGCACCTGCTGGGCTCGGCTCAGGTGACCTCGAAGGGCACAGCGGTTTTCAAGTTCAGGCCGGCGCCGGGCAGCCACAGCTACAAGGCGTTCTTTCAGGGAACCACCCATGGAACCACCTTGTATGCGGCCAGCGCTTCAAGTGATGAGAACCTGACGGTGACGGGCGGACCCTACCCAACGACCACCTCGATGACGCAGAGCGGTACGCTGGGCAATTACACGCTGTCCGCCACGGTGACGAGTGCAAACGGGCCCGCCTTTTCGCCCTCGGAGACGGTGGATTTTCTGGACACAGCCAACAGCAACTATGTTCTGGGTAGCCCAATGCTTACTCCCGGACCGTCGGTGCTGAGTTACGCTGCTCCGGTCAGCATAGGCACGGGTTCGGGCACCCAGCCTATGTGGTCCGTCATGGCGGACTTCAATCAGGATGGAATCCCCGATATTGCAGTCATCGATTTCAATAACCCGAATATTTATTCCGTCGACTCCGCGATAAACATATATTTTGGCAATGCCGACGGTACTTTTACTCAGAAAACCACCATAGATACAGCTACCGCCGGTGCGGTGGCAATTGCAGCGGGGGACTTGAATGGGGACGGCTACCCGGACCTGGTGGTCGCGTGCGACGGAGCGTTGGACGTTTTCATCAACAACGGCAGCGGCGGCTTTAACTCTCCCGCCAATTACAACCTCGCGTATACCGATTTTGCCAGCTACCCGGCTACCCAGTATCCGGATGCGGTAGCCATTGGCGACCTCAACCACGACGGCCATCTGGACGTTGTCATGGCATTTGCGCTCTTTGACGCTTCAGGCACTACTCCATATGCCATGCCGCCCGCAGCAGATTTTCCGGGCCAGGTTGCCGTGGCGCTGGGGAATGGGGACGGTTCACTGCAATTCAGCGGCAATGCCCCGTATGTGCCTTTTTATGGCACCAACACCTACCAACCCGACGCACTCGTGCTGGCCGACCTGACCGGGAACGGCAACCTGGATCTGATCACGGGCTCCGAAGGTTCGGGCGTGAGCGTACTTGAGGGCAATGGGGATGGCACCTTCCAGAACGCCGTTTACGCGAGCCTCTACAGGGTCATCCCCAGCGGATCAGCCAGTATGGTCGTGGCCGACTTTAACGGAGATGGGAAGCCCGACCTGGCGGTTACCAACGCGGGAACATCTCCCTACGTAGGCATCCTGCTCGGTAACGGTGACCTCACGTTTGCGGCTGCGGAAAATGGCTCTGGCGCCTTGGTTGCGACTTATGTGGTCGGAAATTCACCTTACTGGCTGGTTGCTGCGGATCTCAACGGCGACGGCATTCCAGACCTTGCCACCGCGAATAATTCCGACAACACGGTGACCGTGATGCTGGGAAATGGCGACGGCACCTTCCAGGCCCCTCTGCTCCTGAGTGACGACTCCATAAGCTCACAGACAGCTTTGACTATCCCCGCCGGGAATGCGCCTTACTCAATCCAGGCAGGTGATTTCAGCAGCAGCGGCATTCCCTCGCTGGTCGTCGTGGATGAAAGCGGCAACACAGTCAGTACGCTGACGGGCTCGCTGTCGACCTCGGCAACTGCATCGATAACTGGGATTTCACCGGTAGGGGCGTCCTCCGGCCTTGACGAAGTTCAGGCCAGCTACCTGGGTGACTCGTATTACGGGGCCAGCACATCCAACACACTCGCATCTTTGGTGCCGGAACCGGTGCCAACCACACTTGGGCTTATGTCGAGCGCCTCCACCGTCACGGTTGGCGGCCAGGTAACGCTCACTGCAACGCTCTCGCCCAGTTCCGCACAAAACCACACCGAGACTGGCGCGGTTACTTTTTATTCGAACGGCACCAGCATTGGAACGGCGACGATCTCAAACGGGGTGGCTACGCTGACGCCCAAGCTGGAAACTGTGCAGACGAATACGTTCACGGCCAGCTATGCGGGCGACAGCAACTTCAACGGCAGCACTTCGTCGTCAGTTTCAGTAACGGTTCAGAAGGCGGCAACCACTCTTACGCTGCAAGTTTGCAACTACAATTCGACCTGGACCTGCCCAGCCACCACCAGCAATTATGGAGGTGAGATTGAGGTCAACGCAACGCTCAGTCCCTCTTCCATCAAGGGGGGTCCAAGCTCGGATGGGGAAGTGGTGACCTTCTACAACAACGGAACCAGCATTGGCACCGCGACGCTTTCGTATGGCTCCGCTACGCTCAATCTCGATCAGACGGCGGCGGGGAGCTATTCGTTCACGGCTTCCTATGCAGGAGATGCAAGCTTCGGTGCCACCAGCACGTCTCCCCCCAGCCCCATGACGGTGGCGAAGGTGACGCCCAGCGTTTCTCTTGGAGTCTCTCCGGGGAGCACCGATACTTATGGTCAGCCGGTTTATCTGACTGCCACATTCAATACTTATCCCTACAACGTCAGCGGCGAAACGGTCACCTTCTACAACGGCGCAAACATTGTTGGAACCTCGACGTTCGGCAGCCAAAGCTCCCCGGCCATGCTCACGCTCAACAATCTCCCGGTGGGAAGCTATAACTTCTCCGCGAAGTTCTCGGGAGATAGTAACTACTTTTCCACCACGACAACGACATCTGCTTTGACAATGCAGCCGGCGTCTACCACCCTGACGGTGTCGGCTCCTTCGTCCACCACTTTCACTTACGGCTCGCCGGTCACCGTGCAAGTGTTTCTTTACCCCTATAACGTGCAGGGCGGTAACACCACAAACGGCGAGCAAGTCACCCTCTATCAAAATGGCGTCAGCGCTGGGACATCCCCGGTCAGCAACGGCGTAGCCATGTTCACAATACCCGCGCCTCCGGTTGGCACCAATGCGTACACCGCCAGCTATCTGGGCGACACGAGCTTTGGCCCCAGCACCGCCGCAGCCGCCTACGTCACTGTGCAGCAGGCGGCAGCCACCATGGGAATAGCAACCAATGCCCTCCATGGCATTAGTGGCACCGGCCAGCCCGTGACCCTTACAGCTACCATGTCTTCGAATCTGGCCACTGGCACAGTCATCTTCTACCAGAATGGAAACGACATCGGTAACGGAACGCTCGCGAATGGCGTTGCCACCTTGACAGTCAGCAACCTTCCTGAAGGCAACTACACGTTCGGGGCCTCTTATAGCGGCGACGCGAACTTCACCACAGCCACCGCTTCTCCAACGGCCAGCCTGACCGTGCTGCAGTCCGCCACCCTGACGCTGACAGTCAATCCCGCGCACTACGCCGCTCCCAATCAGCCGATAACAATTACAGTCACCCTCTCGCCCTCCTCGATAGCTGGCCACAACACAGATGGCGAGATGGTCTACATCTACAACGGCGCCAGCCAGTTTGGAAACGCGACACTATCCAATGGCGTTGGCACGTACAGTCCCACCAACGGCTTGCCGGAAGGAACCTACTCGTTCACAGCTGTTTATGACAGCGATAGCTACCTGGCAAATGCAACCACGGCAACGCCGGTCCCGTTTGCGGTGGTTACTGGGCAGTTGTTTGTGGTGAACACCAGCACAGACGATGGTGGGTCGGCAGCAAACTGCACACCGCAGGGCTCGACCACCATCAATTCCACTGACAGCGCCTGCTCGCTGCGCGATGCGCTGCTTGCCGCTGCGGCCGCCCCCGAAGGCGCGAGCATCAGCTTTGCTACCTCGACATTCCCGGCGGCAACCACGATCACGCTGACCAACGGCGGGCTTACCTTGCCGGCAAACACCACGCTCATCGGGCCCACCTTGAATTCCGGCGGCGCCAATGTGACAAACCTGGTGACAGTGGACGGCAACGGTAGCTCAAACCAACAATCGTCTACTGTCTTCACCGTAACCGGCACCGGAACTGCCATCAGCAACCTCACAATCTCCGGCGGGTGGCTGGACGGGAATGGCGGTACTCCTTTCAATGGCGGGGGCATACTCAACTCGGGTACGTTGATGCTGACCAACAGCACCGTGACGAACAATGGTGCCGTCTGGTCCGGCGGTGGTATCTATAACACCGGCACGCTGACCGTACTTGGCAGCACCATCGCGGGTAACTCAGCCACTCTGAATGGCCCGGGCAGCGGCGGCGGAATCGATAACGAATCCAACGGCACGCTGACGGTCATCGACAGCACCATTGTCAATAACAACATGATAGGCGGCCATGGCGCAGGCATCGCTGTCGGTTCCGGCACGGCGACCCTTGTCAACAGCACCATTTCAGGGAACTCGGGAGGCCAGGACGGTCTCTACAACGGCGCCGGCACAGTCAAGCTGGGCAATACCATTGTCAGCGGTAACAACACCTTGGAAGATATTCAGGGGACTTATACAGATAATGGCGGCAATATCATCGGGTATGTTAACGGCAGCCCGATCAACAATAACAATCTGAACCTGGCGCCGCTCGATAACTACGGCGGCCCCACGCAGACCATGCTTCCTCTTCCTGGAAGCTCGGCAATCTGCACAGGCTCTTCCACCCAAAGCCCCTCGCAGTGGCTGCAACCATTGACTGCGATCAATATCGACCAGCGCGGTTATCCGAACTACAACCTTGTCTACGGACAGTTACCGCGTACTCCCCCGGCAAGCAATCCCCTTCCGTCCGCCTGCTTTGACTCGGGCGCCGTGCAGACTAACTACACAGCCGTCCAGTTTCAACAGACTAGTTACACCGGCCTCGCAGGTGGGGCGGTCACTCCGATCGTCACGGCCACAGTTACCGAAAACGGTGTGAGCCGCCAAGCGGTGCCAGTAACGCTGAACTACTCCGGCGCGGGAAACCTGTACAACAACGGCGCCACCACCGCCACGGGCACCGGAGCAGTCTTCTCCGGCCTGTCAGTCGATACCGCAGGCAGCGGCGCGCTCAGCACACAGATCATTGTCGCCGGTACCTCGTATATCAAGGCGTCGACGAATCTTTCTATCCTTCCGGCCCCACAGATCGCGCCGGGAAGCGAGTCCATCTCTGCTGCGTCTGGAACTCCCCTGGTACAAATCTTCACCGCCTCGGGAGGGTCGGGAGATTTCCAACTGACCAATACCGGCACGCTGCCGACCGGGCTCACGTTGACGCCCCCAGCAGCGGGTACCGGCTCAAGCTGGACGCTGAGCGGCGCACCCACGCAGCTCGGCACTTATAACTTCACGCTCACTGCTACGGACGTGACCAACAGCATCGTCACCGTCTCGCAGAGCTACACCCTCACGGTTGCTCCGTCCACCACCACCACACTCGTAGCCTCGCCCGCATCCTCGGCGCCAGTGGGCCAAACGGTTACACTCACGGCCACGGTCTCTTCTCCAACAGCAAACGGCACGGTCAGTTTCTTCGACGGTGGCAACCTGCTGGGCTCTGGTGCTGTTAGCCTCACCACCGGTTCACCCAACACCGCAACACTTGCGCTGAATGCCTCAACCCTTGGCGCTCCACTGTCTTTTGGTCCGCACAGCTTCACGGCGCAGTTCTCAGGCGACGCAACAGACGCAGCCAGCACCAGCATCACAGTTCCCTACAACGTAGTTGCACCAAATTTTGTCGTGAACACAACCAGTGACGACGATGGATCGTTCCCCTGCACATCGCTCGCTTCCACCTCCAGCAACACCACCGACGGCAACAACGGCGGCGCTCCTGGCACGTGCACCTTGCGCGACGCGCTGAATACTGCATCGGGTCTCGGCGCGGGAAGCATCTACTTCGACACAACAGTCTTTGCAGCATCGAACCTCGCGAGCAATCCCGCTGGAAACACCATCGCAGTGAACGTCCCTTCATACGGCTCAATCACCATCCAATCGAATACAACCATCCAGGGCCTGACCTCAGGCAACGGCGCCACGCTCACTAATCTGGTTACCGTTGACGGCGGCGGCTCAAGCGTGGCTGACAACGGAACCATCTTCTACGTGCCCGGATCAAGCGCGGCCATCAACAACCTCAACATCAATAACGGCTATGCCTCGAACGGAGGCAGCGGCGGAGCGATCACCAACGCCGCGTCTCTCACGGTCTTCGGCAGTACGTTCACAGGAAACCAAGCCACGAGCTCCGGGGGAGCCATATTCAACGTCTACGGCACCTCGCTAACGGTCGCCAACAGCACCTTCTCTGGGAACTCCACGACAGGCGGCAACGGCGGCGCCATAGATAGCGGCTGCGGCAACACCCTGGTATCGAACAGCACGTTCTACCAGAACAACGCGGCCAATGGAGGCAACGGTTATGGTGGGGCAATTAACAACGACAACGACGGCAACTGCACGCTGACGGTCAACAGCAGCACAATTGTTGGTAATTCCACAGACAACAGCACCAACAGTGACGGCTACGGTGGAGGTGGTGGCGGCATCAGCAGTAGTTTTCTCCTGTACCTAACCAATAATGTCATCACAGGAAACACAATCGCCGGCGCAGGCGAGGATGACCTCGACGACAACTTCTGGAGCAGCAACTACTGGACCGGCAACAATCTGACGACCGGCAACAACATTATTAACGGCAATTTCATCGGCCTCTGGAACGGCGAGACGGAGAACGGGACCAACGTCACCCTGGCGCCTATCGCCAACTACGGCGGTCCCACGCAGACCATGATTCCATTGCCAGGCAGCGTGGCAATTTGCGGTGGCATCGCAGGCGGAACGACTGACCAGCGAGGCGATCCGCTACAGCCTGTCGGGGGCTACTGCCCGTCGGGCACGGTCGACTCCGGCTCTGTACAAACCAACTACGCGTTGGCCTTCACCACCGAGCCGCCTTCCAACGCTGCCGTCGAACTAGCACTGACACCGGCGCCGGTGTTGACCTTGACTGAAAGCGGAATTGTATTTACACCTGCCACCAGCACCGTCACAATCACCGACCTCGACGGTGCCCTCGACCCAAGCGGAACAAGCTCGACCGCACTTTCCGCAGGCACGGCCGCTTTCAGCAACCTCCTGTTCGCTTCGACTGCAGCCAACGACACACTGACTGCTTCCGTTAGCTTGAATCCGAACCTCTCTCCGGCGCTGAATCTCATAACATCGCCGCCAAGCACTCCCGTAACCGTAACCTCACTGGCCTTTCCGGCAACGATGATCTCTCCCACGCCGGGACTGAGCACCTTACTGGGCGCAAGCAATGTGCCCTTCCAGTGGACCGCCGGGGGCGAAGTAACGCTCTATCAGCTCGACCTTGGCACGATTGCACCCGGTGCAAGCGACCTGTACAGATACAAAGGCACTGCCACTTCTACAAATGTCCCCTCCCTCCCTGCAAACGGCGTACCGGTGTACGCAAGGCTCTCTTCCTTTGTCAACGGAGTCTGGCAGCACAACGACTACCTCTACACCGAAAGCGGCACGCCGGTACCCGCCAACCTCACGTCGCCGACTCCGGGACTGTCCACCGTTGTAGGCTCGAGCAATGTGTCCTTCCAGTGGGATTCGGGGACCGGCGTCGCTCTCTACCAACTCGACCTCAGCGCCATCGCACCTGGAGACACCGACCTGTTCGTATACAAAGGCACGGCTACTTCCGCAACTGCGCCCAGCCTGCCAGCGTTCGGCAGCACAATCTACGCGAGGCTCTATTCAAAGATCAACGGCGTCTGGCAGTTCAACGACTACGTCTATACCGAAAGCGGTACGCCCACCGCGGTACTCACATCTCCCGCTCCGGGACTTGGCACCGTGCTCGACTCCAGCAACGTCTCCTTCCAATGGAACACGGGAGCCGGCGTCGCCATCTACCAGCTCAACCTCAGCGCTGTCGCACCTGGCGGCAGCGAACTGTTCGTGTACAAGGGCACGGCTCTTTCTGCCATCGTGCCGAGCCTGCCTGCAAACGGCATAACAGTCTATGCCAGGCTCTATTCAAAGATCGGCGGCGTCTGGCAATTCAACGACTACGTCTACACCGAAAGCGGTTCGCCCACGCCCGCCATGATCACATCTCCCACTCCCGGAGTGGGCACTGTACTCGGCGCCAGCAATGTGCCCTTCCAGTGGAACGCGGGGACGGGAGTCACTCTCTACCAGCTCAACCTCAGCGTGGTTGCGCCAGGCGGTAGCGACTTGTTCGTATACAAGGGCACGGCTCTTTCGGCGAATGTGCCCAGCCTGCCCTCAACTGGAGTAACAGTCTACGCAAGACTCTTTTCGTATATCAACGGAACCTGGCAGCATAACGACTACCTCTACATCGAAAGCGGTTCGCCCACCCCAGCCACGCTCATCTCACCAACGCCGGGCCTCGGCACCGTGCTCGGCGCCAGCGACCTGGCCTTCCAGTGGGACACCGGAACCGGGGTCACCCTCTACCAGCTCAACCTCAGTGCCGTTGCACCTGGCGCAAGCGATCTGTACCTATACAAAGGCACTGCCACCAACACGACCGTGCCTGCGCTCCCCGCAAACGGAGCAACAGTCTACGCAAGGCTCTGGTCCAAGATCAACGGAGTTTGGCAATTCAACGACTACGTCTATACGGAACAGTAGGGCCTCAATGATCTCTAGTTTCCGGGTTGCCGGCCTCTTGATCCAGTCGCCGATTAGACGATGTCAAAAAAGAGGTCCGCGATCCTGGACCGCACGATGAGATAATCTCCGCGAGGACGGAGCGATGATCTCAAAAGTGTCTGCGCGAATTGGTATCTCCGCGGCAATCCTCGCGGTGCTCGCGGGTGCGGCGTGGCTTTATTATGTACGCACCGATACGACGCGCCAGATCAGGGCGCGCTATAAAAAATACGAGTTCCGCATTCCCATGCGTGATGGCGTGACGCTTTTCACCCAGGTTTACGTCCCCAAAGATCAAACGAGAGCGTATCCCTTCCTCGTTCAACGCACCCCGTTCGGCGTATCTCCTTACGGCGAAAGCAGCTATCGTCCGCGGCTCGGTCCCTCGCCCGAGTTCGACGATGCAGGTTACATATTCGTGTTCCAGGACGTTCGCGGACGCTATCAATCGCAAGGCGAATTCGTCGATATGCGGCCGCACATCGATCATCCCACGGGCACTCAAACGGATGAAAGCACGGATATGTACGACACGGTGGAATGGCTCCTGAAGAACGTTTCGTCGAATAATGGCAGGGTCGGTATCTGGGGAATGTCGTACCCGGGCTTCTACGTCTCGGCTTCAATCATTGATTCGCATCCCGCCATCAAAGCTGCGTCGACACAGGCTCCGATGACGAATCTTTTCCTCGGAGACGATGCGTATCACAACGGCGCTTTCATGCTTGCTGCGCAGTTTCAGGTCTACGCCAATTACTTCAAGCCTCGCCAATCCGGACCGGAATTTCCCTCGCCGAAGATCGGCAGTTTCTTCGACTATGGCACCACGGACGGATATAAATTCTTCCTCGCGCACGGTCCGGGCCTGCAGTCAATTGCAGCACTCGCACAGAATCCGTTGCTTGATGAGAACATTCGCCATGACACGTTCGACGACTATTGGAAGCAGCGCGATATCTCGCAGCACCTCCACAACATTCACTGCCCAGTGTTGAATGTCGGGGGATGGTTTGACGCCGAAGATCTTGCAGGACCATTCCGTACGTATCACGCCATCGCGGAGACAAACCCCGGCTTACCAAACCAACTGGTTATGGGACCCTGGGGGCATGGGGACTGGCTGCGCTCGCCGGGCCGCAAGCTCGGGCCGCTTGATTTCGGCTCGGACACAGGCACATTCTTCCGCAGCCAGGTGCTCTTTACCTTCTTCGAGCACAATCTGAAAGACGCGCCAGTTGCGGACACACCGGGTGCACTCGTATTTGAAACCGGCACGAATCAATGGCGAAGCTACGCGGCATGGCCCCCACCCGGCACCAAATCCACGAACCTCTACCTCCATGCAAATGGAAAGCTGAGCTTCGATCCCCCCACTGAACATGAAGGCGCCTACGATGAGTACGTCAGCGATCCGGCAAACCCAGTTCCGTACGTCGAGCAGCCCCCAACCGAGCTTGCTTCTGCCTATATGTATGGCGATCAGACCTTCGCGTCTCACCGCCCCGACGTGCTCACCTATAAGACTGATCCACTCGATCAGGATGTAACCGTCGCTGGTCCATTAGCTGTCCGGCTGCAGGTCTCAAGCTCCGGCACGGACTCAGATTTCGTCGTAAAGCTCATCGATGAAGACGACTCTCATACGCCGTCTGCAAGCTATCAGCAACTTGTCCGCGGCGAACCAATGCGTGCGCGATTCAGAAACTCCTTCTCGAACCCCGAAGCATTGCAGCCCAATCAAGCAACAGCGATCAACTATGCAATGCCGGACATCAACCACACATTCCTGCGCGGCCATCGCATCGTGATCCAGTTGCAGAGTTCGTGGTTTCCGCTTACAAATATCAACCCACAATCCTTCGTCCCCATTTCCAGCGCAAAGCCCGCCGACTTCGTGAAAGCCACTCAGCGTGTCTTCCATAAATCTGAGGCCGCTTCGTCCCTGGTGTTGCAGATTCTGAAAAGGTAAACATGCACAAGAAATTCCTTGCAGCGGCGGTTCTGGTCTTGCTCAGTTCTCATGCCTGCGCACAATCGATATTCACAACGAAGCTTGACGATCCGCATGCTGTGTACCTTGCCGCCGGAGCCTTTGGTGCCGTGGGCGATGGTGTTTCAGACGATAGCGCAGCGCTGCAGGCCGCGATCGACAGGGCTGAGAACCACACACACGAAGGGATCGTATTTGTCGCCGCCGGAAGGTATCGCATCACGCGGACCATCTACGTGTGGCCTGGCGTTCGCGTCATCGGCTATGGCGCAACTCGGCCAGTTGTAATGCTGGGGAACGCAACGCCCGGGTTTCAAAAAGGCCTCTCTGTCATGGTCATGTTTACCGGTCCGCGGCCTGCTGAAGTTGGAAGCGCGCAGTCTCGCGTTCCGTTTCCGCCGCAGGGAAGCGTGCCGCCTAACCCCGCAATCGCGGATGCCACTCCGAGCACGTTCTATTCCGCAATGAGCAACATCGATTTCGAGATTGGTGAACGAAACGCGGCGGCGGTTGCCATCCGGTTTCACGCGGCGCAGCACGCATATTTGAGCCACATGGATTTCCACATCGGGTCTGGGCTAGCCGCACTCACGCAGATTGGAAACGAGGCGGAAGACCTCCATTTTTTCGGTGGCCGCTATGGAATCCTGACAGAGAAAACATCGCCTGCATGGCAGTTTACGTTGATCGACTCCGTGTTCGACGGCCAGCGCGAAGCCGCTGTGCGCGAGCATGAAGCAGGACTCACGCTGATCCGCGACACATTCCGCAATGTACCGACAGCGATAGCGATAGACGACAAATACTCAGATCAGTTGTGGGCAAAGGATTGCCGCTTTGAACATGTCAAAGATGCGGCCGCAATCATCAGCAATGAGAAGAGCCCCCTGACTGAAATCGGATTTGAGAACGCAGTGATGGACGATGTCCCAACCCTCGCGCTGTTTCGCGAAAGCGGAAAGAAGGTGGCAGGCAAGGGCGCCATCTATCGGGTGAAGAGCTTCAACTTCGGACTCATTGTGCCAGACGAGGGACGCCTCGGGACCATTGGCATGCGTTACGGCTCGGAACCGCTGAACACGATGCCCGCGCCATTGCATGCGGCAATCCCCGCGCTGCCAGCGACCAACGAGTGGGTGAATGTTCACGATCTGGGTGTGACAGGAGATGGAGCCACTGACGACACAGCGGCGATCCAAACGGCGATTGAACGACACAGGGTGCTGTACTTCCCCAGCGGCCACTACGTCGTACGCGACACGATTCAACTGAAGAACGACACGGTACTCATTGGACTGCATCCGACTATGACGCAGTTCGACCTGCTCGACGGAACACCGGGATACCAGGGCATCGGCGCGCCCCACGCCGTGCTCTCTGCGCCACCTGGCGGAACCAACATTGTGAGTGGATTGGGAATCTTCACCGGAGGCACGAATCCGCGTGCCGTTGCTTTACTTTGGAAAGCTGGAGAAGATTCGCTCGTCGATGATGTTCGGTTTCTTGGCGGCCATGGCAGCGGTACCAATCCATATAACAACAACCACACCGCTGATCCGGATGCGCTCAAGCGATGGGACGGTCAGTACCCAAGCTTGTGGGTGACCGATGGCGGCGGGGGAACATTCGCCGATATCTGGACGCCAAACACCTTTGCGCAGGCGGGATTCGTGGTGTCGAACACTCAGACTCCCGGACATATTTACGAGCTTTCAACGGAGCACCACGTGCGTAATGAGATCAAGTTCGATCACGCGGAGAACTGGGATATAAACGCTCCGCAGACCGAGGAAGAAGCAGGGGAGAGTCCAGAATCGCTTTCACTGGAGTTCGACTGGTCACGCAACATCACGGTGGCAAACTATCACGGCTATCGTGTCACGCGGTCGCGAGCTCCCTTCAAGGCAGCGGTGCGCCTCTATCAATCAAGCGATATTCATTTCCGTAACGTGCATGTGAATGCCGAGAGCGGATATGGAATAGCCGATAGCAATGGGCCCGGCACATTTCTGCGCGTCAGCAAGTTTCCCTACGAGAATGCAATCGAGGACGTTACGCATCATCTTGAAGTGCGCGAGCGCGAGTTCGCCGTCCTGGATGTGCCGCCAATTCCGTCTCTGGTGTCGGCCGTATCGCAAAAGTGGAAGGTGGAAAAGCTTGAGGACGGCTTCTTTTCGATTTCGGGCGCTGCGGTTGACGCGAAAGGAAAGCTTTACTTTGTCGATCATCATCAACAGCGAATCTATGGATGGTCCAGAGTCGAGGGCCTCACAGTGGAGCGCGACAATCCGCTCGACCCCGTCAACCTGACGTTCGACAAATCAGGAGATCTCTTGGTGGTTTCGTCAGACGGTCCGGAAGGTACTGTCTACAGCTTCAAGCCCGGATTAACTGCTGAAGAGATCACCGTGCTGACGCCGCAGAAATCCGCGTCGCACGGGGGAGCGGCGGCAATTCTTCCCCAGAACTTCTGGAACAATGGCGAGTTTCAGGACCAGCTTGACCTCGAGACATTCAGATTCAAGACGCTCAATGAAATGTTTGCGCAAGATGTGACGACGGCAAAAGCGCGCGAATACGTTTCGCCCGATGGGAGCGTCTTTCTCCCCGCGGGTCGCGTGTTTCAGCAAGGCCCGCCGGACTGGACTGGCTGGCGCTTCTCCGACAACCTGGACACGAATGGATTTCTCCGCGGAGAGGTTGGACAGAAAATATTTGTGTCCAGCGAGTCGGAAGACCGCACGTACAGCGGCGTGGTACGGGCCGATGGCACGCTTGCGGACCTGAAGCCCTTTGCGGAGCGAGGCGGCGAAAGCGTTGCTGTGGACAGCGCGGGCAATGTGTATGTGGCCAACGGGCAGGTGATCGTCTACGACCCATCGGGACGCCAGATTGACGAAATCGATGTGCCGGAGCGTCCCATCGACCTCGTGTTTGGCGGCGAGGACTTGAAGACGCTCTTCATCCTCGCGCACCATGCACTGTTTGCGGCGACGGCGGAATGAGCGCAGAGTCTGCCCGAGCGACTTGCGACTCGACGTATATTTCTCAATTGCATTAAACCGAAAGACTGAGCACGCGATTGAGACGCTTCACAAACACGCTCGGATCCTGCAGTGGTACGCCTTCCATCAGCAGAGCTTGGTCAAACAGCAGCCACGCAGCATCCTCGGCCACGGCATCGTCCGGGCGCGCAAGCAGCTTCTTCACAATTTCGTGATCCGGATTGATTTCAAGCGTAGGTTTAGGCACAGGGAGTTCCGTCTGGCCCATGGCCCGCAACATCTGCTGCATTTGCAGAGAAGGTTCCTCTTCATCGGAAACGATGCACGAGGGGCTGTCCGCGAGCCGTGCTGAGACGCGTACATCCTTCACCCGATCACCCAGGATCGTCTTCATCTTCGTCAGCAGCGGCTGCAGCGCCTCAGCCTTGTCTGGTTCGGCCTCGTCTTTCAGGTCCTCGCCCGTGGAGCTTTTGTTCACTGCCTTCAGGTCAATATCACCGTACTTGTCGACACCGGAAAAGATAATCTCATCAATGTCGTCATCGAGAATCAGAACTTCAATATCCTTCTTCTTGTAAATCTCGAGCAGCGGCGACGTGCGAAGCAGAGATTCGCTTCCGCCGGTAATGTAATAGATGCCCTTCTGCCCTTCCTTCATCCGCGCCTTCGCCTGCGAGAGGCTCGTGAGCCCTTCCACGCTGGTCGACTTAAACCGGATCAAATCCAGCAGAGTCTCTCGATTCGCAAAGTCGCTGTAAAGGCCTTCCTTCAATGGGCGATTGTATTGCGCAATGAACTTGAGATATTCTTCCGGCTTCGTCTCCGCAATGTTCTTCAACTCGCTGAGAATCTTTTTCACGCTGGCGCTGCGAATGCTCGTCAGCACGCGGTTCTGCTGAAGGATTTCGCGGCTCACATTAAGCGGCAGATCCTCGCTGTCGATGATCCCCCGAACGAATCGTAAATACTGGGGCAGCAGCTCCCGTGCGTCATCCATGATGAACACGCGTTTGACGTAGAGCTTGACTCCCACCTTGTATTCAGCCTGGTACAGGTCGAGCGGAGCCTTCGCGGGCACATAGAAAAGCGTGGTGTACTCAAGGCTTCCTTCCGCCTTGGTATGAAACCAGAACAGCGGATCCTCTGAATCTCCGGTGATGGATTTGTAGAACTCCTTGTAATCCTCATCGGTGATTTCACTCTTGGGCCGGCGCCAAAGCGCACTCGCGGCATTCACCTGTTCCGTGGTCCGGGTCTTGATTGATTTCTTCTCGTCTGCGTTCCATTCACTCTTGTCATAGGTCAGAAAAATGGGAAACGCAATGTGGTTTGAATACTTTTTCACAACCTCTTGCAAGCGCCAGCTGTTGGCATACTGCTTGCCTTCGTCGTTCAGGTGAAGAAGCACCGTCGTCCCGGCCGCGTCTCGCTCCGCAGGTTCAATCTCAAACCCCGTCTTGCCATCGCTAATCCAGCGCCAGGCCTTCTCTTCACCTGCCTTGCGCGACACCACCTCAATGCGATCGGCAACCATGAACGCGCTGTAGAATCCCACCCCAAACTGGCCGATGAGGTTCGAATCGCGCTTGGCGTCTCCGGAAAGTTGAGAGAGAAAATTCTTTGTGCCCGATCGCGCAATGGTGCCCAGATGCGAGACCAGGTCTTCCTCGCTCATGCCGATGCCCGTATCGGCAATCGTCAGAGTCCTGTTCTCTTCATCCAGTCCCAGGTCGATGCGCGGATTGAACGGCAACGCCTTGTATGCGTCATCCACCAGCGTCAGATAGCGCAGCTTATCCAGCGCGTCAGAGGAATTCGAGATAAGCTCGCGAAGAAAAATCTCGGGGTGCGAATAGAGTGAGTGGACGATCAGTTGCAGCAGCTGATTGACTTCAGTTTGAAATTCGCGTTTAGACATCGATCTTGGTCACCTAAATAGATTATAAAACTGCAACAGCGCCCAATCCACCCCCCGGCTTGAACCGTCGATGACAGTCACGATACAACCGGCCGCCAATCGTCATCCCTTTGTCTTCACCGGTGCCTTCGCCTTCCCAATCGGCCCGGACTTGAGAACCTTTCCGCCTTCTTCAATCACGTAAAGCTGGTTCACATCCAGATTCTTCAACTGGTCCACCTGCCCGCTCAGCCAGCGAACCTCCACCATATCCACCTTCTTTGCCTGGTCTAGCCCGAAATGCATCCGCAAATCGTTTTGCGAAAAATAGCTTCCGCCGCTGCGCAATTCGTCCATCTGCACCAGCGCTTTCGGTGCATCCGGGCTGGTCATCGCCGTCACCGAAACCCTGCTTCCAATCCCCGTACGATTCGACTTCACGCCCACCAACTTGATTTTGATCCAGTTGCGATTCAGCGTCGAATCGCAGCGCAGCAACTGAGGTTTCGCGTTGATGCAGTTCACCGCAACGTCGATCGATCCCGTGTTGTTGAAATCGCCAAATGCGCATCCGCGAGCCGGCGCATTTTCCAGAATTCCCGGACCGCCCTGCCCTGTCACCTCTTCAAATCGACCGTTGCGCAAATTGCGATAAAGATACTTGTGCTCGGCATATTTCAAGTCACCCTTCGATCGATCGACCTCAGGATATACATGCCCATTCGACATCAAAATGTCGAGCCAGCCATCGTTATCCATGTCGAAGAATCCCACACCCCAACCCAGCAGCCGCGTATTCACTCCCAGCCCGCCAGGATAAGTCCGGTCCTCGAATGACGCGTCTCCAAGATTCGTGTAGAGCGAATCCGTATCGCCCGCAAAGTTGGTCTTCACCACATCCAGGTTGCCGTCACGGTTGTAGTCCCCAATTGAAACGCCCATGCCCGCCTGTGGTTTCGCTTCGGCCGACAGCGCCGCCCCGGCTTCAATGGCGATATCGCGAAAAGTCCCATCCTTCTGATTCAGATAAAGCGTCGCCGGCGCGGAATCGTTGGCCACATAAATATCCGGCCATCCATCCCCATCCAAATCGGAAGCCGCCACGCTTAACCCATAAGTACCCACAGCCGTGAACATGCCCGCCTTTTCGCTCACATCGACAAAGGTTCCATCCCCTCGGTTGCGATACAAAATATTTCTTCCTCCGGGCAATCCAGGAGGCCCGCAGGCCACAAGAATACCCTTGTAAGTGCACGGTCCGTCCTCCGGCTTCGGCGCGGTCTTCAAATCGAAATCAACATAGTTCGCCACAAACAAATCGAGATTTCCATCCCGGTCGTAATCCACAAATGTGCAGCCCGTATTCCAGCGAATCTTCGGCCCCGGTTGAATCAGTCCCGCCTGTTGCGTCACATCTTCAAACGTCCCATCGCCATGGTTGCGATACAACGCATTCTGTCCGTAGTACGTGACAAATAAATCATCATGCCCGTCGTTGTTATAGTCACCGACGCAGCACGCCTGCCCCCATCCCGTCTTGTGCTCCAGGCCAGAGCCAGCAGTAACATCGGCAAATGTCCCATCGCGATTGTTCTTGAATAGATGACAGCGTGGCTCCTGCCCTGCCGGAAAACCATCAAGCCGCCAACCGTTCACCAGGAACAGGTCGACCCAACCGTCGCCGTCGTAGTCATAAAACGCCAGCCCACAGCCGGTCGTTTCCAATAGATACTTATTAGTGAACTCGCCCCCATAGATGGTCTTCACATTCAGCCCGGCCTCTGTCGCCACATCCACAAAGCTGATGCCCAGCGGCGTGCCTTCAATAGGTGACTTGGGACCCGGCGGCGGAGGTGCAGGCTTCGCATCGTAACTCCGTTCCTGCGCTCCAATGGACTTGGGCGCCTCCTGCGTTCCCTGCTGCAGCGGTGCGGCCAGCGCAAGAATATCCGCGAACG
>Ga0302266_10000463_pt1 | contig 40835 bp, 25 predicted proteins | sample III_Bog_E1_2_FD_194559 | JGI IMG/M metagenome (GOLD analysis project Ga0302266, IMG submission 194559) | Peat permafrost microbial communities from Stordalen Mire near Abisko, Sweden - III_Bog_E1_2 | ecosystem: Environmental > Terrestrial > Soil > Wetlands > Peat | place: Sweden: Abisko...
GCTGATATGTTCAAGCAAGTTTTCATCGAACGGGAAGACGAATACCATATAAGGATGGTTACAGTCAAGTTATATTTGAAAGAACAATGAGCTTTCTTTCAATCGTCATATCTTGATTAGAAGATGGAAGCCTATTCGTTAAGCACGACGAACTATAGTCAGATACTTGGCTGCAACCATCGAAATGTTTTTCACTTCTTGCAAAGTTTGCAACTTCATCGTTCCGAAACTTGCCAGAATGACGATGGTGAAAGCAGTGTAGTTGATACACCACAACACGGCCAATTCTGGTAAAATGAAAAACGGTTAATGGTAACAGAAAGGGATTAGGTGATTGTGTAAAGATTACACAATTGGGGCTGGGGCATCCTATAAAATAACCGCATGAATGAAACCAAATTCAGATTTTTGATCCAACTGCCCGCTAGCGGCGGAAAATCTCAGAACATATCTGGTGTCATGGGTGACACGGGCACCGGTTTGATGTCGGATAAAATGGCCAAACGATGAATCAAAGATTTTTAACGATTGTGCAAGAGGCTGCACAAAGTTTTTTGGAAAATAGGTAAAGTGTCGTTTTATGTTCACAGCGGTCGCACAGAAAAATCTGGCAGATGCCGAAGGTTACTTCGATGAGCATCTAGCGCAGAACGATTACTACGCCGCCGGAGAAATCCGCCCCGGCCAGTGGATCGGTGCTGGCGCGGAGCGGCTGGGATTAAACAATGCCGTCACCCGTGACCAATTTCATTCGCTGTGTGAAAATAAAAATCCAAATGACGACCAACGTCTGACACTCCGGCAGGAAAAAACCAATCAGCGGCGCGTCTTTTACGACTTCACCTGTTCCGCGCCAAAGTCGGTTTCGGTGCTGGCGGTGACCCTGGATGACGACCGGCTGGTGTCGGCACATGCAGAGGCGATGCGTATTGCGTTCCGTGAACTAGAAACCTTTGCCGCAACCCGGGTGCGCAAGCAGGGCAACCAACGTGACCGCACCACCGGCAATCTGGTCGCCGCCGCGTTCACGCACACGAGCAGCCGGGCGCTCGACCCGCTATTGCATACGCATCTCACGGTGTTCAATGCCACCTTTGATGAAACGGAAAAATGCTGGAAGGCATTACAGGCGGGCGGAATGTATGACGCGATTCGTTTCGGCACAGCGGTCTATCGCAACGAACTGGCGAAACGTGTCCAGCAGATCGGCTACCACATTCGTCCGGTGAAATACGGCTTTGAAATCGAGGGCGTGAGCGATGCGGTGTTGAAACGATTTTCCAAGCGCGCACAGCAGCGCGACGCCGTGGTTAAGCAAATGGAAGAAAAATTAGGACGTAAACTTTCCAACGATGAAATCTCCCACGCGGTGCATCAGAGCCGGGCGAAGAAGGTCAAAGGCATTTCAACCGCCGAAGTCCTCGAACGTCAGTGGTCGCAACTGTCAGCCGATGAACGACAATCGCTGCAAACCCTCCGCACATTGGCTCGTCCATCGAGACTGCCGCGCATTGCGCTGGTGGAAAATCAGGTTTTGAACCATGCCGTCGCCCATGTCTTCGAGCGCAAGTCAGTGGTGCCCGAACATGAACTGTTGAGCGTGGCTTTGGCGCACCGCTTGGGGGCGGTGAATTTGGATGATTTGAAAAGGCAGGTTAAACACCGTCCGGATTTGGTGAAAACCGAACGCGGATTCTCGACGCAAAAGATTCTGGCGACGGAACTGGATTTGATTCAGACGGTCAACGCGGGTTGCGATGCTGTTGCGCCGTTGCATTCGGGTTACAAAACTGCCGACTGGCTGGGCGAAGATCAACGCCGCGCAATTTACCATGTCCTCCGCACCAGTGACCGTATCACCGGCCTGCGCGGTCTGGCCGGCAGCGGCAAAACCACGGCGTTGCGTGAGCTGGTCGCCGCCTGCAATGAGGCAAAGATTGAACCCTTGTTCTGCGCACCGACGGCTGCTGCGACGGATGTTTTGCGAAAAGAGGGATTCGCGGCGAAGACGCTGCAAAGCCTGCTGCTGTCAAAGCCGATTCTGACCGAACGACAATTGATTGTATTGGATGAGGCCGGGGCGGTGGGGATGGATGACATGAAGCGGCTATTTGATTACGTGAACAATTCGCGAATCATTTTATCCGGCGACACCGGCCAGCACGCTTCGGTGGCGCGTGGCGATGCGCTGCGGATTTTAGAACGGCATTCCCATTTTAAATCCGGCCAGTTGACGGCCATCCGGCGGCAACGCAAAGCAGCCTATCGCAAGGCCGTGGAACTGGCCGCGCAGAAACGCACCGTGGAAGCGTTCGCGCAGTTGGAACGCATGGGCGCAGTGGTCGTTGCGGATCGTTACCATGATCTTCACGACTCGGCGGCGAAATCGTATCTGAAAGCGTTGGCGGATAATAAGTCCGCGCTACTGGTCGCGCCGACGTGGAATGAAATCGAGGCGGTGACGGAAAAAGTGCGAGCCGCAATGAAAACGTCTGGCCTGCTGGCCGGTGAAGAAAAAGAATTTCATGTTTTCGATTCGCTGTCATGGACGGAAGCGCAGAAACGCGATGCGCGGCAATATCGTCTCGGCATGGCCATCCGGTTTCACCGTCGGAACTCTGATTTTGCCAAAGACGAAACGGTCGCGGTGGTCGCGGTCGAAAACGACGCGATCAAAGTCCAACGCGAAGACGGATTCGAAAGTTATTTCCAGTTGGGTCAAGGCTCCGCCTTGTGTGCTTGCTTTGATGTGGGGGAAAAACGGAAATTGAAAATTGCTGCCGGCGACAAGCTATTGCTCCAATCCAACACGGTCGGCAAACGATTCATCAATGGCGAACTGGTCGAGGTGCGGGCGATTCAGGGTGATTCCGTAGTGCTGGCCGATGGCCGGGTGATTCCCCAAAATTACCGCACGTTCACGCATGGCTACGCCGTCACGTCCCATGCTGCCCAAGGCAAGACTGTGGATGAAGTGTTGGTCGTCGCCTCGTCGCGTTCGCTGCCTGCCATCCATCAGGAACAATTTTACGTCAGCATTTCGCGCGGGCGCGATGCATGCCGGGTTTTCACTGACGATGCCGAGATGTTGCGTTCGCACGTCACTCGTTCCTGCGCCCGGCTGGCTGCGGTGGAAGTTGTCCCGAATTTCAGCCGGCAGAAATTCATCCTGCGCATGATGGAACGCGGCCATCGTTTCCTGAAACAATTCCGCCAGCGCCTTGCCCGATCACTTTCAATCGAAACCACCGAAAGGAACAGCCATGAAATCAAGCCCACTCAACAACAGCGAACCACCGACCGCCATGTCCGAGTTTAACACGCGTAAAAATGCGTGCATCGGACATAATTCCAACGCCGCCGCCATCGCGGTGCACACCCACGATGGCATCAGTTATCTGCTGCCTTACGCGCAGTTTTTGTATGCGGAAAGAACGGCCAATCCGGCATTGGAAAAGGCACCGGAGGCATCACCGGAGAAATTGTCCATCCATTTTGGGTGTGCCGAGGTGATCGTTCTGGGCAGCGGTCTCAATCGGCTGGAAGACTGGCTTCAGCGATACGAATTGGGTTGTGTAAGGCCAGCGGACAGCCGTTTGGCCGCCGTCTATGACACTCTCATTTCCGCTGTCGCCGTCACTTTAACCAAGGAAGGACATGAACACTAAAGTCAACAAAGTGCTGGCCGCCAAGTCAAACGGCCAGCGAGGGCTGATTTCCACCTCGATGAAAGAATTTCTGAATCTCCGGCAATTACCAGGCATGTATCATGAGTAGCGACTACCCCACAAAAAACTCATCGGGGCGCTCTTCTCTGACGGATGATGTTGCGCAGGACGAGATGCTCACCAAGCGAGAACTGGCCGCGAAGCTGAAGGTCACGATTCGGACAATCGAAAATTGGCAGCGCGACGGCTTTTTGCCCTATATAAAGATTTCCAGCGTTGTGCTTTTCCACTGGCCGGAGATCTTGGAACATTTGAAGGCCAATTTTAAGGTTTGTCGGCGTGGCGTTTTACACCCTCGTAATTAGACCAACCGGTGTCGATTAAAATATTACCAGGTCGCCAGCGGACTGCTGATCTCTTCAAGACTCGCCCAGACTTTCACAGTCTTGTGACAGGTGGTTTTCGGGAATTGTTCTGCTTGTTCCAATCCCTCTGCCGGTGCTAGGCTTCGCGCCGGTGCAACTTTTAAAACTAATTACATGTGGTGAGATTTTGACCATCAACCATGAAAAAATCCTAACAAATCCTAACACTAAAATTTCGTTTTTGGGTGGTCAGACGACAAACGTGAAAATGTTCAAAAACGTCGTTTCAACCAATAATGAAGGGCTTATAAACCACTTTTGCCGAATAATACCGAAAATGGCGTTTTAGATTCGAATCTCACCGCCCCGACCATTTTTCAATCCAAATTTTTCGACTGGCGATTCCCGCTTTGAAAACTCCCCTTCACGCGCCGGAAAACCTCGTGGTTGAATTGTGCTCCATCATCGAGCCGTTCAGGTTGGCGGAAATTTTCCCGCGTCCGCAACCGCTGGAAGTGGAACTCGGCTGCGGCGACGCCTCGTTTCTCGTCGAATACGCGCGGCGCAATCCGGCGAAAAATTTCATCGGCGTCGAACGGCTGCTCGGCCGCATCCAGAAACTCGACCGCAAAGGCCGCCTCGCCGGGCTGGCCAATCTGCGTGGCGTGCGCATCGAATCGGCTTATTTGCTCCAATACCTGTTGCCGCCGCAGTCCGCGTCCGCGCTGCACATTTATTTTCCCGATCCATGGCCGAAGAAGCGGCATCGCAAAAATCGGCTCATCAATGAACATTTTCCCGCGCTCGCCCGCGCCGCGCTCACGCCCGGCGGCGTGGTTTTTTTGCGGACGGACGACGTTGATTATTTCGAGCAGATGAACGAGGTTTTCGGCGTGGCGGATTTTTTTGGAAAAATCCCGTCGCCGCCGGCGCTGGCGGAAATCGTGACGGACTTCGAGCGGGGTTTTAATGTGCAAGGCATTCCGACGTTGCGCGCGGCGTATCAACTCAAATAAAAAATTAGAAGAACGAAGAAATTTAAGTTCGCGCACCGGCGAGTTTTTCTTCATTCACACGTCAATCACCGGCCCGTCGCCGCCGCCGGGATTTTTCGGCGGGCCGGGCGGCGGACGGCGCTGCACGGAGACGCGCGCGTTGCCGGTCAGCACGTTCAGCGCGATGGAAATGACGCTGATGATGAGCGCGCCGACAATGGCGTAGCGAAATCTGTCCACATGAAACCTCGGGTCGAGCAACTGACCGACGAAGTAAAGCAACAGCGCGTTGATGACCAGGGTGAACAACCCCAGCGTAAAAATCAGCAGCGGCAGTGCGATGAGCATCAGGATGGGGCGGACAAAGGCGTTGAGTATGCCCAGCAACAACGAGGCGATGAGCAGGTTTTCCAGCTTGTCCTCGTAGGTGATGTGGTTGTGCAGAATCGCCGCCGCCACCAGCACCGCTGCGGTGTTGATGACCCAGCTCTGCAAAAAACGCACCGCTTTTTGGGTTTGGGGACTCATCGTCTAATACGCCCGCAAGATGCGGCACGGAAGGCGCAAAAACAAGGAACGATTTTGTTGGCTTGGCCGTCGGCTAGGCCTTGAGCGAACCGCGAAATCCGCGACCGCTGTAGTAAGACTCTGCGCCGTTGTGACCGATGAAGACGCGACCGTAACGGCGATCCCCATAAATCGCGCCGCCAAGTTCGCGGATCTCCGCCGGCGTCAGCAGCCAGCTCGACGACTTCGTGTCGAACTCACCCAGCTTTTGCAGCGCGAAATATTCTTCTTCGGACAAAACCTCCACGCCCATTTCCGCCGCCATATCCATGACGCTGTTTTTCGGCTTAAATTCTTTCCGCGAATCCAACGCCGCGCGGTCATAGCAAAAACTGACGCGGCCCTTGGGACTTTGCGCGGAACAATCCATGAAGACGAACTCGCCCGACTTTACGCCGACCACATCCGGTTCGCCGCCGGTGCGTTCCATTTCCGCGAGCGACCACAGCTTGTCCGGCTTGGCCTCCAACCGCGCCTGCACCTTGGCCCACACCAAACCTGGGTGACGGGCCTTGTTCGCGTCAAACCGGGCTTTCAATGCGGCCAGCAACTCGTTGCTTTGTTTTGGCGATAATTCTTTTTTCATTACAGTTAAATGACTAATTCGGTCAAAACGAATCGGTCGAAATCACAGCCCATTTGAATTAGTTTTGGACGATTAGGAAGATAAGAAATTGCTTCCAATACTTGTTGCTTAAACTCATGCGTTATTCTTGCTCCAAATCGAATTTCAGAAATTGCTCCACTTTCAACTGAAATTAGCCGCGGCATATTTCCAACATTGACTGGAATTCGATACTCTTGTTCGAATTTCCACTCCTCTGCTTTTCGAAGAGTAGTATGTGCAGCAACTTCTGTTGGATCTATTTTTAATGCGGCAACAGCTTCTAATGGCGTTTCTGGATTCTGATACTTAACGTCCATCGCCATAAAGAAAGGTCGCTTTCTAGTATCGTAGCCAATGCAAACTCCCTTATGCGATTGCGCATAATAAGACCACATTCGAATGGAATCAGGAATTGCAGATAGACATATGATGCCACTTTGCTTAATTAATTCTGCTGTGCTCCGAGGCAACTCTTCTCGCCAAGCGGGAGAATATAAATCAAATTGTTTTTCTGCTTCAGTGATAGAAAGTCCGTGCTTTGGCGCATATTCCTCGATGAACTTCCGCCTTAACAAATCAAAATCCCACACAACACGAGCAGAGCATTCAAATGGATCATTTAGTTCATCTGACTTCGCAATATGTATTTGCTGTTTAGAAATTTCGTCGAGCGTTCGTTGCGCAGGAGGTCGGTAACAAAATAATACGGCAGGAGGATTTGCCCGAGCACGAAATTTTTGGGCTATTTCTGCCGCAGTCATTTTCTTTCAAGCCTTCGCGTAAACCTCCGCGCCCTTCTCCACAAACTCCTTCGACTTTTCTTCCATGCCTTTTTTCAGCGCCTCTTCCTCGGCGATGCCTTGTTCGGCGGCGTATTTGCGGACGTCTTCGGTGATCTTCATCGAGCAAAAGTGCGGGCCGCACATGGAGCAGAAGTGCGCGGTCTTGGCGCCGTCCTGCGGCAGGGTTTCGTCGTGGAATTCGCGCGCGGTCACGGGGTCGAGCGCGAGATTGAATTGATCTTCCCAGCGGAATTCAAAGCGCGCCTTGGAGATGGCGTTGTCGCGGTATTGCGCGCCGGGATGGCCCTTGGCCAGGTCCGCCGCGTGCGCCGCGATCTTGTAGGTGATGACGCCGTCTTTCACGTCTTTCTTGTTCGGCAGGCCGAGGTGTTCCTTGGGCGTGACGTAGCAGAGCATCGCGCAGCCATACCAACCGATCATCGCCGCGCCGATGCCGCTAGTGATGTGGTCGTAGCCGGGCGCGATGTCGGTGGTGAGCGGTCCGAGCGTGTAGAACGGCGCTTCGCCGCACCATTCGAGCTGCTTGACCATGTTTTCCTCGATCATGTGAATGGGCACATGGCCGGGACCTTCGTTCATGACTTGCACACCCTTGGCCCACGCGCGTTTGGTGAGTTCGCCCTGCGTTTCGAGTTCGCCGAATTGCGCGCGGTCGTTGGCGTCCGCAATCGAGCCGGGGCGCAGGCCGTCGCCGATGGAAAACGAAACATCGTATTTGGCCATGATGTCGCAAATATCGTCCCAGTGCGTGTAGAGAAAATTTTCCTGGTGATGCGAGAGGCACCATTTGGCCATGATGCTGCCGCCGCGCGAAACGATGCCCGTCATGCGGCTCGCGGTCATCGGCACGAAGCGCAGCAACACGCCCGCGTGGATGGTGAAATAGTCCACGCCCTGCTCGGCCTGTTCGATGAGCGTGTCGCGGAAAAGTTCCCACGTCAGGTCTTCGGCGCGGCCATTGACCTTTTCGAGTGCCTGATAAATCGGTACGGTGCCGATGGGCACGGGCGAGTTGCGCAAAATCCATTCACGCGTGGCGTGGATGTTTTTCCCTGTAGACAAATCCATGACGGTGTCCGCGCCCCACTTGGTGGCCCAGCGCATCTTCTCGACTTCCTCCTCGATGCTCGACGCGACGGCGGAGTTACCGATGTTGGCATTGATTTTAACGAGAAAATTGCGGCCGATGATCATCGGCTCGTTTTCCGGATGGTTGATGTTGACCGGAATGATGGCGCGGCCGGCGGCGACTTCATCGCGCACGAACTCCGGCGTGATTTCCTTCGGGATGCGCTGCGGAAATTTTTTGAAGACGGACGGAGTGAATTCGCTTCTGGCAAGTTGCTGTGAACCGGCGTGCTGCTTGTCGAGCTGGTTGCGGACGATGTCATCCGCCATGTCAGAGATGCGAGCGCGGCCCATGTTCTCGCGGATGGCGATGAATTCCATCTCCGGCGTGATGATGCCAGCGCGGGCATATTGCAACTGCGTGACGACCTTGCCCGCCTTCGCGCGCAGCGGTTGGCGGCGCTGGCCGAGCAAACCGGGAAATTCCACGAGCCGGTTCTTCTCCGCGTTGCTGGCAAACTCAGCGTGCTTGCCGGAAAGATAGCCGTTGTCCATCGGCTTCACTTCGCGGCCATCATATTCCTCCACGTCACCGCGTTGCAAAATCCAGTCGCGGCGCAGCGCGGGCAGACCTTCGCCGGACGTGCCGGTGAACGCGGGATCGCCCCACGGCCCGCTGCAATCATAGACACGCACGGGGCGGTTGACGATCACATCGCACTCGGACTTCTTGGTGGGCGTAAGCTTGATTTCGCGCATCGGCACGCGCACTTCGGCATGGAGCTTGCCCGGAACATAGACGCGTTTGGAATTGGGCAGTTGCTCGCTGCTGTGCGGTTCGAATGAATCTTTGGTCGCGATCATAATTTTTCTGGTTATGAACAGAAACCGGAAAGCGCTTTTTAAAGGCGCGCAGCGCATTGGCCGCCACGCAGTGGCTCCTTGCGCCGGCATTATCCGGTTCAAGTTCGCGGGTCATTGACGCTCGCGCGTCAAACTCTCAGCGTCACCGACAGGTGATTTGGCTCCCCGAACGGCTTTAAACTAGCGGATTCGGTTAAAACGTGCAAGCACACGAAAGAAGATGGCATCGGCATTGTAACCGGAATGTCAGAAAAAAACTTCTTCGCAGGCTTGCCCGATTTATTCAGCGCAAGCAAAATGACCACAACATCGTCACTGACGTTTCATTTACGGCGAGAAATTTTACACATCAAGCACATGGCCATTACAAATCCATTGAACACCGCGCGCACCGTTGACGCCTTGAGCGAAGCCGCCACGCGGGACAGCGCCGCCGTCTTGCAATCGCTCGGCTCGTCACCAAACGGCCTGACCGAGGCGGAGGCCGAAACGCGGTTGGCGCAATACGGGCCGAACGAGGTCGCACACGAGCGCAAGCACGAATGGCTGCACCGTTTGTGGACCGCCGTGCGCAATCCGCTGGTGGTGCTGCTCACCGTGCTTTCGATTCTGTCATATGCGACTGATGATTTTCCCGGCGGCACGGTAATGCTGGTCATGGTGATTCTCGGTGTGACGCTGCGCCTCGTGCAAGAAACCCGCGCCGGGAACGCAGCGGCGAAACTCAAGGCGATGATCAAGGTCACCGCCACCGTTTTGCGCGACGGACAGCAGAAGGAAATTCCGCTACAACAACTCGTGCCCGGCGACGTGGTGAAGCTATCGGCCGGCGACATGATTCCCGGCGACGTGCGGCTGATCGCGGCGAAGGATCTGTTCATCATCCAAGCCACGCTCACCGGCGAATCACTGCCCGTGGAAAAGCACGACATGACGGACACGCGCACTGGCGTTTCGTCCATTGAGCACACGAACATCTGCTTCCTCGGCACGAGCGTCGAGAGCGGCGCAGCTACCGGCGTCATCGTCGCCACCGGCGCGCAGACGTACTTCGGCAAAATGGCCAGCAGCCTTTCCGGCCAGCAGACAGACACGGCGTTCGACAAAGGCGTAAAAAAATTCGTCTGGCTCATGCTGACGTTCATGCTGGTGATGGTGCCGATGGTGTTTTTCATCAACGGCTTCATGAAGCACAATTGGAAGGACGCCTTTTTCTTCGCGATGGCCGTGGCCGTCGGCCTTACGCCGGAAATGCTGCCGATGATCGTTTCCGTCTGTCTTTCCAAGGGCGCGCTGGCGATGTCCAAGAAAAAAGTCATCGTCAAAAAACTCAATTCCATCCAGAACTTCGGCGCGATGGATGTGCTCTGCACCGACAAGACCGGCACGCTGACGATTGACCACGTCATCCTCGAACTGCATGTGGACGTGTTCAAAAACGAGAGCAACGAAGTGCTGCGCGACGCGTATCTCATCAGCCATTTCCAGACCGGCTTGAAAAATGTCCTCGACCGCGCGGTGCTGAAATACAAGCAACTGCACATCGAACTCGGCATTGATAAATATAAAATGGTGGACGAAATCCCGTTCGATTTTTCGCGCCGCATGATGTCCGTCGCCATCGAACTGCCGAACGGCGAGCGCCAACTGCTTACCAAGGGCGCGCCGGAAGCGGTGTTCGCCAAATGTTCGCACTTCGAGAGCGATGGCGAAATTTTGCCGATGGAACCGATTCTCGTCGGTGATTTGGTGCAGCAGGTGAACGATTTGAGCGAGGATGGTTTCCGCGTGCTCGCCGTGGCCACAAAAAAACTCGGCGCGCAAACCACGTTCACAAAAGCGGACGAAAGCGATTTGGTTTTGACCGGCTATCTCGCGTTCCTTGATCCGCCGAAGGATTCCGCTGCCAAGGCCATTACCGCTCTGCGGCTCAACGGCGTGACGGTGAAAGTGCTCACCGGTGACAACGATTTGGTCACGCGTAAAGTTTGTTCCGAAGTTGGCATCCACGCGGAGAAAATCCTGCTCGGCAGCCAGGTGGAAAAACTGACGGAAGACGAACTGTGCAAGGAAGTCGAAACGACGGACGTCTTCGCGCGCCTGTCGCCGACGCACAAAAAGCGCGTCGTGCAGGCGTTGCAGCGAAACAAGCACGTCGTCGGCTTCATGGGCGACGGCATCAACGACGCGCCCGCGTTGCGCGCCGCCGACGTTGGTTTATCCGTGGACAACGCCGTGGACATCGCCAAAGAATCCGCCGACATGATCCTGTTGGAAAAAGATTTGATGGTGCTGGAAGAAGGCGTACTCGAAGGCCGGAAAGTGTTCGTGAATATCCTGAAATACATCCGCATGGGCGCGAGTTCCAACTTCGGCAATATGTTCAGCGTGCTCGGCGCGAGCGCGTGGCTGAAATTTTTGCCGATGCAGCCGATCCAGGTTTTGACGAACAACCTGCTCTACGATTTTTCGCAAGTGCCGATTCCGACGGACAACGTCGGCAGCGCGGTGATCTCCAAGCCGCGTCCATGGGCGATGGGCGAGATCGCGCAGTTCATCATTTTCATCGGGCCGATCAGCTCCATCTTCGATTACACAACGTATGCGTTGATGTATTTTTATTTCAAGTGCAGCAACCTCGGCCTCGTGCCACCGACGCCGGATCTCATCGCGCGGTTCGCGAACGCCAAGGACAACGACCACACCTACGCCGCCGCGCTGTTCAGCACCGGCTGGTTCGTCGAATCGCTGATGACGCAGACGCTCATCGTCCACGTCATCCGCACGAACCAGATTCCGTTCATCCAGTCGCGCGCGAGCTGGCAACTGACCATGACCACCATCGCCATCATGGGCGTCGGCGCAATCCTGCCGTTCTCGCCGCTGGCGCAGTATCTCGGCTTTGTGCCGCTGCCATGGCAGTTCTGGCCGCTGCTGGCGGTGACTTTGATTTGTTACGTCGGCCTGACGCAACTGATCAAACAATACATGGTGCGGAAAAACTGGATTTGAATTCCACGAAAATAAAAAACGCCGTTCCGTGCAAAAACGGAACGGCGTTTTTTTATTTTGCGGAATTCAACCACCGTCAGATTTTGCCGCAACCATCGCCGCTTTTTCCTTTTCCAGCGAATCCTTCAACTGCGGCAGTAAAATCTCCAGCCGTGCAAAGAATTTGTCCACGTTGCCTGCGCCCGTCGCCACCATGAGCGGCAGCGCCTGCAGACCGGCCTGCTTGGCCCAGCGCGCGTCCGCCGTCTGGTCATAGACCACGTCCTCGTAAATGTCCAGCGCCTGAAGTTGCAGCGTTCTCCGCGCGTCGGACGATGCAGCTTCGGCCTTTTTCCCCAACACGAGACCCCAGCCAACTTGCGCGCGATTGCGGAGACTGACGCTGGCATACGGTGAATTGACCACCTGCGCGTAGGCGTTCGTCGCGGTGTCCAGCGCGCCGAGTTGCAGATAGCAGTCGGCCAGTTCGCCGCCAGCCTGCGCACCGATCTCATTCGTCGGATTGACCGCAATGATTTGTGCGAACACATTGGTCGCGAGTTCAAAATTAGCGAACGGACGGTTCGTGTCCGGCGAGTCCTGCCGCATCAGCACGCCGCCATAGGCAAACATCGCCTGCGTCGCCAGTGGCGGCGGACAATTCGTGTCCGCCAGCATTTTGGCGAGGTAGTTTTTTGCGTCGTCATAGCCCAACCGCCCGGCGGCGGCGCGGCCCGCCATCAACTGCGCCGGATAAAACAAAGCGGAATTTTTCCACGCCGGTGTCTGATAGATCAATTCGTAGTTCGTCTCCGCGCCGATAAAATTGCCGGCGCGGTAAAAATGATCCGCTACCCACCATTGCGCCAGCGGCGCGTTGGTGTCCGCCGGAAACTGGGTGACAAAAGTCGTGAAAAGCTGGAAGGCATTCGTCTCGCGCCCCGCCTGATAATTGGCCCAGCCCAATGAGAATTGCACCTGCGGAACCAGTCCGTTCGTCGGATAGTTTTCCAACCAGCCCTCGTAGTTGGTGATGGCCGCCGGCCAGTTTTGCTCCCGTTCAAACGTCCGCGCTACGGCCAGCTTCACCTGCGGCGTGAGCGCGGACTGGGGAAATTGCCGCGCAAAATCGCTGAACACCCGTTGTGCATTGGTGGGCGAGGAAAAATCGGAAAAACCCTCGCCCAGCAGCAAAAGCCCGTGATCCGCGAACTCGCTCGTGGGAAATTTTTCCAGCAACTGCCGCATCGCCGCGTCCGCGCCAACGGCGTCCTGCAATTCCAGATCCGCCCGCAAAATCTGGTAAAGCACGCGGTCGCCCAGGGATTTGGCGACTTCAGGAAACGCGTCGAACCCTTCCAGCACGGCCTGATAATTTTGCCGCGCGCCGGAAAAATCCTGCAACGCGAACAACGCGTCGCCGATCTTGAATTTCGCCACGGCCAGATCCTCCGAGACCGGCAGCCGCTGCGCCGCCGCGCGAAAATCCACCAGGCTTTCCGGATATTTTTCCGCCGTCCAATTGCACCAGCCGCGATCCAGACACGCCTTGCCCGTCAGCGGACTGTTCGTGAACGCGCCGATGAACTGGTCGAAATTGGTCTGTGCCGCCACCAGTTGATCCGGTGCCGCCGTCGCCATGAAACCTTTCAAGTGCAGCTCGCCCAGCGTCAGCAGCACCAGTTCCGCCACCGGCGAATTGGGAAACTGCGCCAGATAATTTTGCAGGCTGGCCGCCGCGTTCGTGACGTCATTTTGCGCCGCCGCCAGCGCCGCGATTTTCAGCACCGCCGCGCGCTGGCTTTCCACCGGCGCGCTGTTGGTCAGGTTTTCCGACCACACGATGACGGCGGCGGCGAGCAGATTCTTTTTTTCCAGCACCGTGGCCTGCATCGCCACACTGTCCGCCACGCGTGCGGGCGTTGTGGCCGACTGCATCAGGTTGGTCGTGACCGTCAGCGCCGCGTCGAGGTCGCCCAACCCGAGCTTGACCTGATACAAAAGATTCAGCCGCTCCCAGTCCTGCTCGGGCGCGAGGATTTTTGGATTCAGCAAATCCAGAAATTTCCCGGCCGCCGCAAAATTGGTCTGCGCCAGTTTCGACTGCGCCAGCGAAAGCCGTCCGTTGATGACCAGCGCATTGTCCGGATCGCTCTGCGCCGCGTTTGCGAAGATGCCGTTCGTCGCTTCGAGCAACGCGTCATGGCGCGTCCAGTCGGGAAATTGCGCATACGCCGCCGCCGCCTCGACCACCGCCGTCAGCCGCAATTGCGAATCGGGGAAATTGTTGGCGAGCGCGGAAAACGTAGCGGCGGCGTTGGTGTAATCGCCGTTCGCAAATTGCGCCTCGCCGAGCCAGTAAGCGTAACTGTCAACCAGCAGGCCGGAACTGGCCGCGCGCGCCGTCAACAACGCGCCGGCGGCGGCATACTTGCCCTGCTTGAACTGCGCCTGCGCCTCTAACAAAACCACCTGCGGCACCCGCTCGGACTTCGGAAAACGCTGGACGAATCGGGCGAATCCCGTCTCCGCGCGGCTCCAATTTTCATCTTGGAACGCCGCCGTCGCCGCCGCGAACGCGCGATCCTCGCGGATGCTCGCGGCCCAAAGCGGTCCGCCGCCTAAAATCAGCGCGGAAAAAATCAAAAGCCACTGCCGCAAAAAAGCCATGCTTGGAATCTAAACGAAATTCCGGAATGAAAAAAGCGGAAACCTCGGCGTCTCCGCGCCTCGGCGGTTCAATTCAAAACGCTTTTCAAATAATGCCCGGTGAAGCTCGCGGCGTTGTGAATGATTTTTTCCGGCGCCCCTTCGGCGATGATTTTGCCGCCGCCCGCACCACCTTCCGGGCCGAGGTCAATGATCCAGTCCGCCGTTTTGATCACGTCGAGATTGTGCTCGATGATGAGCAACGTATTTCCCGCGTCGCGCAGGCGGAATAGCACTTCCAGCAATTTCGCCACGTCGTGAAAATGCAAACCGGTCGTCGGCTCGTCCAGAATGTAGAGCGTCTTGCCCGTCGCCTTGCGCGAAAGTTCGGTCGCCAGTTTCACCCGCTGCGCCTCGCCGCCGCTCAGCGTCGTCGCCTGCTGGCCAAGCCGGATGTAGCCGAGGCCGACTTCCGCCAGCGTCAGCAGCGGATCAAAAATTTTCGGCACGGCACGGAAAAATGTCACGGCTTCTTCGACGGTCATGTCCAAAACGTCCGCGATATTTTTGCCCTTGTAGGCGATCTCCAGCGTCTCGCGGTTGTAACGCTTGCCGTTGCACGCCTCGCAAATCACGTAAACCGCCGGGAGAAAATTCATTTCGATCTTCAGCACGCCGTCGCCCTCGCATTTTTCACAGCGACCGCCCTTGACGTTGAAACTGAAACGACCCGGCTCGTAGCCGCGCACTTTCGCGGCAGGCAGTTTGGCGAACAGATCGCGGATGTGATTGAACATACCCGTGTAGGTCGCCGGATTGCTGCGCGGCGTGCGGCCGATCGGCGACTGGTCAATGACGATGACCTTGTCGAGATTTTCAAAGCCTTTCAAAGTCTTGTGTTCACCGGGCTTTTCTTTCGAGCCGTAAAATTTGCGGAACAACGCGCGCTGCAAAATATCGCTGACGAACGTGCTTTTGCCCGAACCGCTCACACCGGTGACGCAGGTGAACGTGCCGAGCGGAATCCGCACGTCAATGTTCTGCAAATTATTTTCGGAGCAGCCCAGCACTTCCAGCCAGCCGCGATCTTCCGTCGGCTGATTGCGTTTTTTTGGAACCGCGATGTTCAACTCGCCCGTCAAATACTGGCCGGTCAAAGATTTTTTCGCCGCAAGAATTTCCGGCAACGTGCCCGCCGCCACGAGTTCGCCACCGTGAACGCCCGCGCCAGGGCCAAGATCCAAAATGTAATCCGCCGCGCGAATCGTGTCCGCGTCATGCTCGACCACCAAAACGGTGTTGCCCAAATCGCGCAAGCCTTTCAGCGTGGCGAGCAGGCTGTCGTTGTCGCGCTGATGCAGGCCGATGCTCGGTTCGTCCAAAACATACAGCACGCCGACGAGGGCCGCGCCGATCTGCGTCGCGAGCCGGATGCGCTGCGCCTCGCCGCCGGAGAGCGTGCCGCTCTCGCGATCCAAGGTGAGATAACCGAGGCCGACATTTTTAAGAAAGCCGAGTCGCGCGCGGATTTCCTTGATGACCTCGGCGGCGATTTTCAGCTCGAATTCCGTCAGCTTGAGCGCGGCAAAAAATTCATCCGCCTTTTCCACCGACAAACCGCACACATCCATGATGGAGAGGCCGGGAAGTTTTAATTTCGTTTTTTTGGTTTTGAGTTGCGACGCAAAACCCGCACCGCCTAGCGTGACCGCGAGGATTTCCGGTTTCAAACGCTTGCCGCCGCAGGCATCGCAAAATTCCGGCGCCATGTAAGCCTTGAGCCGGTTGCGCATGAATTCACTTTCGCTGTCCGTCGCAAGGCGTTCCAGATTTACCAGCACGCCTTCAAACGGCCGGTCAATCGTGCTGACTTTGCCGCCGCGCCAAAATTTGAACGCCACGTTGTCCTCGCCGGAGCCGTGCAGCAAAACTTTTTTGAAAGCTTCCGGCAGATCGCGCCACGGCGTTTGCAGATCCACATTGAAATGCCCGGCGACACTCCGCAGCATCGCCTTGTAATAAATGTTCATCCGCTTGCCCGCGCGCCGCCAAGGTTGAATCGCGCCGTCGAGCGGCAACTCCATGTCCGGCACGACGAGCGCCTCGTCAAAAACCATCTTCTGGCCGAGGCCGTGGCACACGGGACACGCTCCCGCCGGTGCATTGAACGAAAAATGTTTCGGCGTCGGCGGGTCGTAACTTTTGCCCGTCGCGGGCGAACACATTTTGTTCGAGTGCAAGGTTTCGATCCAATTTTCACTGGCTTTGGACTTTGGACTTTGGACTTTGGACTCTTCAGGAAGTTGATGCAACGTGAACATCACGCCTTCGCCCAAACGCAGCGCGGTCTGCACGGAATCACCGAGACGCACGCGGATTTTGTCGTCAATTACCAATCGGTCCACCACCGCTTCGATGTTATGAAATTTTTTTTTGTCCAGTTTGATGCGCGCGATATTTTCGCCGAGTTCGGCAATCTCGCCGTCCACGCGCACGCGCACGAAGCCTTCGCGGGCGAGCCGTTCAAACACGTCACGGAACTCGCCCTTCTGCCGTCGCACGACGGGCGCGAGCAGCATGACTTTGGTTTTCGGCGGCAGCGCAAGGATTTTGTCCACGATGTCGCTCGTGCTTTGCGTGGAGATCGGAACGCCGGTTTCCGGGCAATGCGATTTGCCGATGTGCGCGTAAAGCAGGCGCAGGTAATCGTAAACTTCCGTCGTCGTGGCGATGATCGAGCGCGGGCTGCTGCCGGAACTTCTTTGTTCAATCGCGATCGCCGGCGACAACCCTTCGATGAAATCCACGTCGGGCTTTTGCAACTGGTCCAAGAATTGCCGCGCATAAGCCGAAAGTGATTCGACATATTTGCGCTGGCCCTCGGCATAAATCGTGTCGAACGCCAGCGACGATTTTCCCGAACCGCTCAGGCCGGTGACGACGACCAGCTTGTCGCGCGGGATTTGCAGCGTGAGGTTTTTGAGGTTGTGCTCCCGCGCGCCGCCGATCTTGATGAACTCTTTACTCATGGCTGTGAATTTCTCTTTGACCCGAAAGATGGAAACTACGCCAAGCGGCGCGGAAAGCAAACCGAGAGTTGCCGGAAATTTTACGGCAGCAGAATCAGTTGATAGAACTTCATCACCAGCGGCGCGTTGGTGTCGGTGAAGAAGAAAAGGCTGTTGGTCGAAGTGATGATACTCGGGAACGTGGTCCAAACGATGGTCGGCGCGAGGTTGGTCGTCCAACGCACATTGAACTGGTCGTTGGTCGGCGCGAACCATGACAACACTGCATTCGTGGCCGTCACGGTGACATTCGTGATGGACGGCGGCGGGTTCACGAAAATGGTGAACTGGTTGCTGGCCGTCAACGGCGGCACGCTATCATCGGTCACGATGGTGGTGAACCGCGCGGCCAAACCGGCCGGCGCAGCCGTCCAAGTGATGATGCCGTTGGTGCTGATGCTGGCTCCGGCGGGCGCGTTCGTCAGCATGTAGGTCAAAACGGCGTTGGTCCGGGAATCAACCGCCGTGTTGGTGACGGTGACGGGCGCGGAACTGGCAACGGTGAGATTTCCCTGATACGGCAGCGTCAGCGTGTTGGTCGTCAGCAAATTGATCAGGCGATAAAAACGCGTCGCGCCGAAGCCGCCCGTCTGCGAGCCGTCGTCGAAAAAGTTGAACTGCGCGTTCGTCGCGCTGGCCGGGAAGTTTGGGTTGTAGGAAATGACGTTGGTGAACGTAGTCCACGTTGCGGGCACAAGGAGCGTGGTCCATTGCACCTGGAAGAGATAATTGCTCGGGGCGAACCACGTCAGCAGGAAGCCACCATTCGTGTGGACAATGCTGCTAATCGTCACGGCGTTCAGCGAATTCGTCCCGATCAGATGGAAATTCACTTCAAGCGCATACGTCACCGACACGGCGTTCGTATTTTGAACGCCGAGATAATAAGTATTTCCCGGCACGATGGCCGGCGACGAGCTGGTGCTCAAAACATTGGTGCCGTTGGTGGAATTGAGGATCAGCCCGGTGGCAAAATTGGTGGCCGGCGGGAAATTGGTCGTGAACAAAACGTTCACCGGCAGGTTCGTCGCAAACTCCAGGATGTTGGTGGCGAAGTCGGCATTCGTCGGCACGTTCACCGCATACCAGTTGAGGCCGCCGGCGACCACCACGTTGGTTTGTAGCATATTGGTGAACAGCAACGGCAGTACCGTGACGTTAAAACTGTTCGTCACGCCCAGACCGGTGCTGGCATTGGTGACGGCCGTGGTGAAAGCGACAACCTCGAGCGGTGTATTGGTCGCCGTTTGCCAGGTGATAACGCCATTGGTTGCGATCGCCGCACTGACCGCCGGAGTGGTGACCAATGTGTAAGCCAGCACACCGGCATTATAGTCCGTCGCGGTGTTCGTGAGGCTAAACGTGTTGCCCGCGACGACATACTGGCTGGCGACGGCTCCCAGCATCGGCGGCTGGCCGAACAGGTGGAAACTCACTTCGAGCGCAAAGGTAACGGCGAGGCTGTTCGTGTTCTGCACGCCGAGATAATAAGTTCCGCCGGGAACAATGTAGGCGGATGAAGTGTTAACGGGCGAAGTATTCGTGCCCAAAACGCTGAAGCCGTTGGTTGCATTGGAAATCAGTGCGGTGGCGGCGTTGGTGGTGGGCGGGGCATTCGTTGTGAACAGAATATTCACCGGCAGATTTGTCGCGAACAACAGAGTGTTGGTGGCAAAGTCGGCGTTCGTCGGCACATTGACCTGATACCAATCAATACCGCCCGCCGCCACGGTGTTGGTTTGCGGAATGTCATTCGTCAAAACCGGCAGCGTCGCCGGGAGATTGGTGTTGGCGAAGTTAAATTCCAACTGCCAGCTCAACAGTTCGGGCGTGGTATTAGTCCCTCCGGCGCGGTCATCCAAAACTTCCAGCGTCCATTCGCCATAAGCACTGGTGCCGATCAACGGCGCGAGCGATTGTTCGGGCAGATAATACAAGTTGCTAACCGCCACCACCGTGTTGGTAACTATGTTGGTGATGGCCTGAAAACTGGACAGGGCAAGCGAATCCAGCAACATTCCCGGTTCAAGCCCGTTGATCTGCAAAGCCGTTCCATTGGTCGGGGCGACAAAGGTGATGGCGTTCGTCTGCCAATTGGTGTTTGCTCCAAGCAAAGTGGAGTTAGGCACGCCCGAAAGAACGACTTGAGCTTCGGCCAGATTCTGCGGAGCAGAATAATGAGAATCATATTTACCAGCGCCACCGGCTGAATAAATAGCCTTGATTTCACTGGGAGAAAGAGCTCGATTGTAAATGCTCATCTCGTCCATATAACCAGAAAAGTGTTGGCCCTGCATCGCATCTAAACTATTAGCATCTCTGTAGCCCAAATTGACCGGAACAAAAGTGGGACAAGTCACCGGAGGACTCAGCGGCGAATTAACTATTGCGACGTTTTTCCCGTTTATGTAGAGATATAACTTGGCAGTCGCCGCGTCCAGAGTATAAGCAACGTGGGTCCAACGGTTCTGCGGTATCAAACCGGATGCCGTATAGGCCTCGGGGTTCTGCGGCCTTATATTACAAAAGAGCTGGCCAGGATTTTGGGAAAGACCCTCCCCGTTAACCCATAAGTGGACGGAAGAGTATTGATTTGCACCCCCATACTCGATAATTGGTTCGTAGGCAGTTGTATTAGGATAAATCCATCCCTCAAAAGTCATATTTGTGATTGCCAGACTTGTCGAAGGAGGCATTGTTATTAGGCTAGAACTGCCATCAAAAACAAACGCCTTTCCAACTATGCCATTAGTGTAGGCGATAGATTGGACATTAGTTGGATTATTCCCGTAAACACTGCTATTAGGACTACCCTCTGCCTGCCACCAACCAACAATCCCCGGTCCGCGATACGCAAAAGTCAGGGTGTTGGTTGTTCCAGCAACCGTCGGCAAGTTGGTAAAAATAGAGCCATTCGCCAGTGCCAGAAACTGGTTGCCAGCCTGGGCGTTATTTGGGTCGTTGACCACGCTTACTTGATTGCTCACGACGCTAAAGCCATCCACGGTTGACCCGGCAAGATACTCACCCGCCGTCGGCGATTCAAAGCCGCTCAAGGGCAGCGTAACCATGTTGGTCGTGAACGTGATGTTGGTTTGATAGGTGATGTTGGTTTGATACATCAACGCCTGCGGCACGAACGGTGGCGGCGCGAATTTGATCGGCGTGGTCGTCAAGTTGGTGTTCTCGGTGAAGGCCAGATACTCGAAGTTGGTCAGCACGCCGCCGGCGGTGTAAGTCCACGCATCACCGCTGGCGTTGGGGTTGCCGAACTGGTTCATGACAATGGTCAGATAAGTTGAAGTCGCTTGGACGCCCGGAGGCGGGAAGCTGACGGTCAGGACTTCGGCATAGGTGTTCGTCCCCGCATTGTTAGTAGTGAAAGGTGGAATCGGCGGATTATTGGTGAAACCGGTGTCAAGAGCTACATTGGCCGACGTGATGTTCGTCCCGTAATAAACCGTCATCTCGTCAGGCACCGAGTAGAAGTTGTAAGTGATGGGCAGCTTGCCGGATGTCATGCCGACATTGAAAATGTTGGTTTGCGACGCCGCGCCGCCGCTCGCGTTCACGGGCGGAAAATTGTTCGTCGTGATGATTTCCGCGCCACAACCGTTGGTGCTCTGGCCGCCGCGATTTTCCATGAGCAGATAGCGCGTGCCGGCGGGGCTGATCAAGGTGAACACCAGGTCGGAGATGCGCGGATGCGCGACGCACAGGCCGACGTTGAAACCCTCGATCAAATTGGTGTTGTTGACCATGATGGTGTTGGTCGTCACCGCGTCATCCACGAGCGGCACCGGCCCGGCGGAGTCGAAATCCAGCGTGGTGACCGCCGACGCATTGAAGGCGAGGTTGACGCCGATATGAACGATTTGCGGGGTCGTCTGATTGGGATTGAAGAGGCCGATGAAATAACGTCCCGGTGCCAGCGGCGGGCCGTAGGAAATGGAGTTGCCCGGCGGCGTGCCGAGGTTGAGGTCGGCTTCGGCCAGATAATTCGAGACCGTCGGCTGCGTCTGGGAGGCCAGATATAATTGCACCGGCGGCGTCAATTGCGGCGGCGAGGTGTAGTTGGTGGCCACCACCGAGATGTTCGTATCGCCCGCCGCCACGTCCACATAATCATAAAACCAGCCACCGGCCGGAACGCTGACGGTTTGGATGCCCGTGTTGCCAAGATCAATGTGCGGCTGGATCAAAAGCGAAAACGCCGTGACGCTGCCGTTCAACGACGCTGAATCATCCACCTCCGTCAAAAACCACGGGCCGGCGGCCTGGGTGCCGATGAAATTATTCAGCGAACCCGGCCCGTCCGTGTGCGCGGTTCCCGGCAGGCTGGTGTCATTATAGACATTCGTGAAACCGCCCTGCAGTCCGGTATGGTTGTTCAGGATGGCGTCGGTGGCTTCATGCGTCAGGGTGCCAACGAGGTCGCCGCTGTTCTGGGTGGTGACGGAATTGGTCACGGTCACGCTCGCGACCTGCATCGGGATGGTGGCGAGGGCGAGAATGGAAACGCTGCCCGGATTCGCGTTGTCCCCGTCGGGAATGACCGCCGGCAGTCCGAGACCGAACACGACCTGATCGCCGTTGGTGCCCGTCTGACTGAACGAGTTTTGGCTGAAGACGGGAATGAAGCCGAATTGCGCGGCGGTCTGATCCTCGCATTGCACGCCGACGTAATACGCCTGCCCAAACGCGGCATTGCTATAGACAATAAATTTCGTGCCGCCGCGGCTCAACGAAGCCTGGTCGCCATTCACGGCATAGACACAGTTCGAGATGACCGCCGGATCCAAATTTGTGAGGCTGGCTTCCGACGCCACAAACAAATCCAAGTCAGCCTCCGGGGTCGTGGAGTTGGCGTCCGAGCCGGCGAACACGCCTTCGCGCGGGATCGCCAGCGTGTTCGGATCGTAGATGACGAAGGCCGCGTTGGAATAAGTCGTCGTGTTCGTCACCACGTAGAAATGCCACTGGTTGGTCTCTCCGATATACAGGCTGGCGTTCGTCGCGAAGCCGTAATTGGTGCCGAACGGCAGCGCATTCGTGCTCAACCACGGCGCGTTCGCCCCGGCGACCTGATTCAAATAAACTCCGTTTGTGGAACCGCCCACATAGGTGACCAGCGGCACGGTGCTGGAAACATTCGCAGCCGTTGCCGGCGTGACGCTGATGCCGCTGGTGTTCGCGCCGTCGCCGCAGGAAACGACGAGCGCATAATCCTGCACGATGTTGGTCTGCTCGGCGGTCACGGCGTTGACCGCGACGTTGCGGCCGATGACGGTCACGGAATAATTCGTGCCGAGCGGCGCGGGCAGAAAAACATTTTCCACATTGTTCACGTTGTCCGGCGTGGTGCTGGCGTTCACCGGCACGCTGAACGGAATGCTGGCCGAGGCAAAATTATTTCCGTAATAAACCTGGCCAGTGCCAAGATTGGTCACGACCAGATCCAGATTGTTGACAAGCTTGATGCCGGCGACGGGATTGCCCGGCGGATCCGTCCACGCAAGCGTGATGTGCAGCATCTGTGCGCGCGCGTTGGCCGACGGCACAGTCACGTTGAACGTCCGGCTGTCGCCGGTGGCCAGCGCGTTGGTCGGGCTTTGGTCGAGGAAATACATCGTCGGGTTACCGCCGACCGGATGGGCCAGTCCTTGCGGGACAGAGTTCGGCACGTTCGCCAGCCCCCAGCCTTCCAAATTGACGGTGTTGGTCACGCCATAGAAATTATAGCCGGTGGTCAGGCGCGCGCCGTTGATGAGCATCGCCTTGAGCAGCGCGGGGCTGGGCGTGGAAAGCAGAGTGTTGGTGAAAAAATCCTGGATCAACGCCAGCGTGCCCGATATCGCCGGAGCCGCGATGCTGGTGCCGGACTCGTAATAATAATACGGCCCGAGCGTGGTGTTCAGGTTGCTCAAAACCGTAAGCTGGTTGCCCAGATCGTTCGTCGTGGTGATCTGGATGATCAGGTCGAAATTGACGGGGATGTTGGTGCCATCGCCTACACCGATATTGAATCCATTATACAAACTAGCGATGCTGGTAAGCGTGCCGCCGCCGGGCGGGATGGACATCACATTGTTGCTCGTCGCGAAATCATAACTCGTCGCCGTCGGCACTGTCGTCGCAGAAATATAAATCGGCATGTTTGGCGGGAACGGAACCGGCGACAGGCTGTTCGGTTCCACCTTGATGGTTACGGCCACCGCGTTGAGCGGCACGTTGCCGGCACCGCCGGTAGCCAGCGCGCTGGTGGTCGCCACCAGACCATAACTGGAATTGGAATCATCATAGTTCGTAGGACTGTAATACGCCGCCTGATCCCACATTGTCGGGCGCGTCGAAACCACGAACGTCCCCGGCGCGACCACGTCCGGCTTGAAGCGCCCATAAGTGCCTTCCGTGCCCACGCCCACGTTGCCGCGCGACGAATACCACGCCACCTGCGTGCCGGAATCCGTCTCGCCCTCCCAGACGGCGTTGGAACTTCCGTCCAACGAGGTCACGACATTGGTGATCAAACGATATTGCTCCAGCGCGCCGACCGTCACCACGTTCTTGGCCGTGCCGGGCGAAGTGATGGTGTCCGCATAACCGGCACTGCCGTCGTTCGCGCCGTTGCCGTCGTTGCCCGCCGCGAACACGAACAGCACCGGCTGCGGCCCCGTCATTTCCGGCACCGCGTCGCGCACCGCCGCGTCATAGCTCGCCGCTTCCAAGTCATATTCATTCGCACCGTTGTCCCAACTGTTGTTCGAGATCAGCGCGTTCGTCAACGCCGGCATCTCCTGCAAATACTTGTCGGAAACATAGGGCTCATTGGTGTCGTTCGCGCCCAGAAAGCCGACGGAAAATAATTTCGCCAGCGGCGCCTTGCCGCGAAAATCCGCGTTCGTCACCGAGCCGCGCGCGACCGAACCCACGTTCAAAGTTGAATTCGGCGCTTTTCCCAAACTGGCCGCACCATTGCCCGCGATCACGCCTGCGACGTGCGTGCCGTGGCCGGACGTGTCATACAAACTGGTCGCCGAATCGCCGGTAACACGCGTTGCGCCCGACGGCCCACCGGCGGCGGTTCCCGTCGCCGTAAAATCCGGATGGCCGGGGTCAATGCCGGTGTCGTTCACTTCCACCAAAACATTTTTGCCGTTCAAGTTGAGCCAGTTCACATTAGTCACCGTGTTGACCGATTCGCCCAGTGCGACGCGCGCGAGATCGTTCGCCACCTTGCGCCGCGTGGCCGGTTCCACGCGCTGCACACCGGGCAATTGCGCTAGCGCCAGCCAGTCCGCCGGCGGACGCACGCGCACCACCGGGCCAAACGGCGACCAATCCGTCGCCAAAATTGCGCCGCCCATATTTTCAATTTGCGCCACCGTGTCGTCTGCGCCCGCCGCATACAATCCCAGCGTGAGCACCTGCGTCGGCGGCAGCGGTTTCTGCGCCACCGCGAGGCCGAGCAGCGAAGCTTGAATTTTGTAATACGGCTCGAACGGCAGCACCGCCTGCACCTGCGCATTGGCAGCCAGTGCCGCCGCGCCAGCCGCCGAAAGTTGAACGAGATAGGCGTTGTTCGGGATGTAAGAGATGATCTGCGCGCCGACGCCCGCGAGCAGCGCGCGAAACGGCGCGTCCACCAAACCGCGCGCCTGCACGATGTAAGCGCCCGGCTCGCCCGTCGCGCGCAGTTGCGCGGGAATCTTTAAATCCACATTCAGAGTGGTGTCAATGAGCGCGTTCTCCAGCAGGATCGCGTGCGGGGTGTGGGCGAGTTCGCCGATGGATTTGGCCGTGTTCGTCAGGCGGAAAAATTCGCGGTTGGTGCTGGCGGCGGAATAACCGGCGGCCTGGGCGGCGACAGAAAATGGATGGGTGGCCGCGGCAACGGTGGTGGCAGCTAAAGTCGGCGACGGCGCGGCAGCGGATGGTTTCACCGCCGTTGGCTGGCCGCCGGACGGCCACAACAGCCAGGCCACCAGCAATGGCAGCAGGCACAACGCGATCCAAAAACTACGCTTCATAACTTGGCCTCCGTTTTCTCACAGAAACGCGGATGGAAGATGATGGATTGAGCATGGCAAAACCGCCGCCAATCTCCATCTTTAATTTTCCATTTCAGCTTCATGTCAATTCGGCGGCAGCGGGTTAAAACTTTCAATCGTCACATGGGGCGTGGCGGTGCGCGCATTGTCCACGCGGATGACCGCGCGGGCGGCGCTTTCCGCCGTGATCTGATAATTCGTGACCACCCCAAAATTTGCGCTGCTCAAGACTTTGCCGTCCGGTGCGGGATGCAAGGTCTGGCCATAACAATACACCACATAACGCACCGCGCCACCCGTGCGCAACAGGCCGAGCGTCTGCTGCGGCAGCCATTCGTAAAGCTCGTCGCTGATGCCGGCGTTGGCCTGGTTGTAGGGCGAGGTGCTGGCATCCGTGTTCAAAAACGGCGACTGTTCCGTCAAGGTCGGCACGCTCAAAATATCGCCGACGTGCTCGAACGTGCCGACCACTCCGTCCGTGTTGGTGAAGTTCGCGCGCGTATTGCTGATGGCGGTCACGATCTGGCCGACGGCGGAATCCGGCACGTCCACGCCGGCGGGCGAGATGACGAGGTTGGTGATGACCGGCGCGTTGTAACTGGCCGGAACCGGCGTCGCGTTGGTCAGCGCCACGAGGCCGCTGAACACCGCGCTCCACGCGGCGAGATGCGTCTGGTTGACCGACAGCGTGCCGCGCGTGGCGTTGGGATTAGGCGCGACGGTGAACAGGTCGAACAAATCGTGGTCGGCCACGGGCGCGGAATTGGCCGCATCATATTGCACATTGAAGGCGGTTTGCGTGTCGCCCATCCATTGAGCCCAAGTATTGTAGCCGACGTTGCCGGTGCCAAACGCACTGGTGACGGTCTCTTGCAAGACGTCGCTCGCTTTCAAATAAACTGTCTGCCACGGCGTGCCGCGATGGACGCGACCGAGCCAGCCAACGGTCGGATATTTTCCGGTCGGAAAATCCCAGTAATCCGAACCCCACACGAGCGGGTCGCGGAAGCGCAAATTGTAACTGCTCGTGTCCACTTGATTCGGGCCGAGAAAAGCCATCTGCTGGTTGCGACCCCACGGCTGGTAGCGGTCGCCCAAGCTGTTCAGCGAAATGACCGGGATGGGTCGGGTGAGCAGATCATCACTATGGCCCGGATCGGTGGCCGCGGTGGTCGTGTTCAGGTCGCTGGCCAGGTAATGCACCAGCGGATCGTTCGCCTCCCACAAAGTATATTGCCATGCTGTGCGCGTGGGCGTGTAAGGCGCTTGCACGACCAGATTCGTGACGGGCCGATTATTGACCAATGCGCCGGTGAAGAACGCGTCGAAAAACTGCGCCTCTTGCGTTTGGAGCGACAGCGGTATGGGCGTGCCGTTGGGATTTCGCCAGACGACCACATTCGGCGAAGCCACCGGCAGGGTTGGATGCCGGGAGATGGCAATCTGGTTCATCACGCCATAGGTTGGAGGAATGACGCCCGAAGTATTATACGCATTCGTGCTCCACATATAATAATGGCGGATGCCGATGCCGTCATTGGGATCGTTGATTTCGTTGTTCAAATCCTGCGTGATGTTCGGGCCGCGCAACTGCACATAGTCAATGACCTGATTGCCATCCAAGATATAGGCCTGCAAATTATTCGTCGTCGAGAGGAGAAAATGCGGCAGCACCGGTGGAACGGTAATGCCGGGCTCCCACAGTGCCTGCGAAATGGGAACAAATGTCCCCGTCGAAAATCTATATTGCGACTCGGGAACCATCGGAACATCGTAAATCGCGGTGATGAAGGATGCCGGATTCGTCGGCGTCTGGGATTCCGGTGCCAAACCGCTTTGCGTCCACGCTGAACTTGGCCAGACAGTTTGAGTAACCGGTGGGAAACCGACACTAAAAGGCAAGTTCGTCGAAGTCACTCCATTGGAAAACGTCATTGATCCCGAATCGTTCAGATAAACGGTCAAGGGACGGGGATAATCGTTGTTATAGGAATTCCAAAACGCGAAACCCATGTGGTTGGTGATGCTCATGATGAACATCTCATTGGTGGCGGTGGCACCGGGCAGCAACGGATTTGTGCGCGAGAACTGGAGCTTGCGCGCTATCTGCACCGTGTTGCGCGAATAAAATTCGTTGAAGTTTGGCAGCCCTTTCTTCGCGCCGATGATCCACGGCACACCATAAATGTTTTGCACTGAATTGGGGACTGTCAAAGCGTAGGCCACTACATACACATCATTCGGCGTTGCCAGTTGCGAATCGGCAGTTCCTGAAACCGAAGGAACATCAGTATAGCCGGTGATGAATAAATCCCGGTAGTTTCCATCCTGAATGGCGGTGAACATCGGCCGGAACACCGACGGATACGGGCTGGTCGTCGTGGCGTCATACATATTCGCCGCGAGCTGGAGCAGGCGGTTGACGGCGGGCGTATAGACAAACTGGTTGCTGACTAGCACCGGGATGGCACCGATGCCAAACGGCACGCTGGTGTTGAACGTGGCGACATAATTTGGATTCAACGCCGGAACATAGCCACCCGAACCGTTGGCGACAGAATTGCTCGCCCAAACTGTCGTGTAATGCTGCAACAGAATGTTCGCCGCGTTGGTGAAAAATTTCAGCGCGCCGCCCGGTTCCGCCGTCCACGCGATGCCATTCGTCTCCGCGCCGGGAATCACGTTGCCGTTCGCGTCCAGGTTGTCGTAGTTGAGATCCATCCGCGCGTCGTCCGCGCCGGAATCCGTGCCCAGCTCATCCAGCATCCGGTAAAACGTGTAGCGGTCGTAGGTGGGAACCGTGGTTCCGCCGAAAGTATTTGTGCCCGTGCCACTAAGTCGGTTGACAAAGTTTTGCGAACTTTTGGTCGGGTCTAAAATTTCGGACATCAGCGAAAAAAAGCGGTTGGTATTGTCCGAGCCAGCCCATGGCATAGTATTATTGGGAATCACCGGCGACGGCAGAACGGTATTCGCCATCAAAGCGCCCAACGTGTAACTATCAATGGGGGAATTCGCAAATGCAGAATAAAGATTCGGCGACGGAGCGGCCAGCGAACTGTAATTGAAGCCATATCGCCATGAAAGCAGTGACTGGGCGTCATTAAAGGCAATCCCGCTATTGGCAAAGTTAGTCTGATTGTATTGGTAGCCCTGCCCCCAGATGTTCGTGTTCAGGTCGGTGAAGAAAGCCGCCAGATTCAGTTCCCATGAGCCGACGCCTTCATTGCGGAAATAACCGTCGTTCACAAATGAAGTTGGACTTGGATTGACCGTCGCCGTCGCCGTCTGATTATGAATCGCATTCAAATCGAGTGAATTGCCGATGGGCTGCGCGGCGAAGGCGTAGCGTGCGATGAACGGATTGTTCGCGCCGTGCGGCTGGTCGGGATGTTCCAATACGCCAATCCATTCGGGATCGCCCACTTCGGAAGAGACCAGCGGACTACCATTCACCAGAATGGGATTGCCCGAACTGTCCACGTTGGTCACCAGGCCGTTCGCCTCATCCTGGCCGTTGCGGTTCAGGTCGAGGTAATAGCGGAAATCATAACCCAACGGCGACTGGTTGGTGGCGATGAACACCGGGGCGCGCGGCAGGATGTTGCCGATGGTGTTCGGATTGTAACCGGCGGGATCAATATAATTCGTCGAGACGAGCAGGCCGTAATTGTAAGCGCCGGCGCCGGGCGATAAAATGTCCGCGACGATCTGCGCCTGCGCCGCCGCCAGCGCGGTGTCGGTGGCGAGCCGCGCGGTGGCCGTGTCCGTGGTGGTGGAAACGGCGTTGCGCTCGCGCCGCGAGACGGCCATGAACGCCAGCACCATGATCAGCGTCACGGAAAGCAGGATGAGCGTGATGATGAGCGCGATGCCACGTGCGAAGTGACGAGTGGCGAGTGGCGAGTGACAAGCAGGAGTTCCGTGTGCCGGGTGGCTGCTCTTGCCACTCGCCACCCGCCACCCGTCACTTTTTTGCTTCAGTTTCATTGGTAGGCCGTGGGGTCAACGTTCGGGATGCTCACGCGCTGGCGGAACACATGGACGTTGCCGGATTTATCGGACAAATAATTGGTCTGCAACGCCGTGGTCGGGAACGATTCGGCGCGCTGCAACGTGCGGTCTTCGAGCACGCCCAGCTCCAGTTCCACCGCGGCGGGAACCATGTTGCTGGTCATATAAAATTGTGCCTCGCCATAAGCGGGCGACACAGAAGCATATAGCACATTGTTCGTATAAACCGGGGGGGAATTATTTATCCAAACGCCGTTGGTGTCATAGGCGCGCGCAGTGAGATGCACCACGCCGTCCATCAAGTGGCTCATGCTGCCCCACTGCGAACTCGATACTGCTTGGAAAAAATTATTAAAAAGCCCATACGGATTGGACTGGAGGTTGGTCTCGCCATAAAACCGGTAGAGCGGATACAAATCGCTGCTGTTGGTGTTGTCCACGACATAGCCGATGCCAATCCATTTGGTGTTCTGACGGCTCAACATAAAAAAGTAATTCAACAGGTTTTCGCGTGGCTCCGAACTGCCCGGGAGTGTCTGCCCCAGCGGCTGATAACTGCTGCTGTAGTCACTGTTGGCCAGGACGAAAAAATTCACCGCGCCGCCGACGTCGGAAGGCGTCAGCGTGCGCAAATCGGCGGCCATCAATTCCATCGTCGCGCGGCTGCCTTCCAGCACACCCGTCTGCGTCAGGGAAGCACGGAACGCGCGCTGCGTGCTGGTGAACACCGCCATCAGCGCCAGCACGATCACCGACAGCAGCGACACCACGACCAGCACCTCGATGAGCGAAAAGGCCGGGTGGTCGTTGCAGGTTGCAGGTTGAAAGTTAAAAGTTTCGCGGATCGCCCGGTTCTGTTGGAGAACCGGCAACCGGCGACTGGCAACTTGTAACTTGATTTTCACGGTCATTGGATGAACGACTGCGGTTGATAAAAATATAAATTCAAACCATTGGTCGGCTGGTAGCTCAACTGCCCGGCGACCGACACGCGGAAGGTCTGGTGGTAATTGCCGACGTTGCCGTTGGGCAATTGCGGCCAGAGAAACGTCAGCCGCAGTTCGTGCAAATAATTGGCCAGCGGGGGCGACGGGTTGACTGCATTCACGCAATACACGCGGTAGCCGAACGCGTCGCCGACCATGAGGCCGTTGTCCTGCGGCGGCTTTTCCGCCGCCGACCCACTAATGGAACGGACGCAGGCGATGATGTGATTGCTGGCCGAATAATTATAGAATTGACTGGTCGGATTGCCATTGGTGTCCACAAATTCCGGCGTGCTCAACAGGCCGATGATGTTCGCGCCATTGGTAAGTTGTAGAGGCGACTGGGTCACACCCGGAAAACTGATGGCAGCGGAAAAATTCATTTGGCTGGCCAGCGATGGATTGAGATAGATGCTATTATTGCCAAGATTCGCGATGGCATAGACATAGTTCGTCAAATCATCCGCGCCGCGCGCGCCGCTGCGGATGGCTTCGAGCAACACGGTGGCGTCCTGATTGATGATGGTCTGTTCGCGGAGGTCGCGCTGGGTGTCCATGCCGGTGGGCAGCACGCCGATGATGACGACGAGCGCAAACCCGATGATGGCGAGGCAAATCGCGATCTCGATCAGCGTGAACGCCGCAAGCGCGCGATTTTTTTTTGCCGGGTGAATGTTCATTGGACTTTTTGCTGCAACTGCTCGGCGCGCCCGGTGAGCCGGTCAATGTGGACAAGGTCGAACATCGAGTTGGTGCTGTTGCCCAGCGGATTTTCCGTGGCGTTCGGCGCGGCGAACAGCAGCGCCTTGTTGGCGTCCACCGCGTAACCGACGACGCCCTGCGCGAGCGGGATGTATTCATCCTGCGATGCAAGGTTCACGCCGTCCACCGTGAGCTGGCCGAGGTAATTGAACGCGATGTAAGGCAGCAAAACACCGGTGGAATTGGTTTCCATCGGGAACGGAAAAATATTGGCGTAGTTAAATGAATTGATCGGGTAATTATTGATGGAATAAGTGGGACCAAAGAATTTTTGGATGGCGATGAACGCGCCGTCCGGCAGCGATTTCCATTCAGAAAGATAGTGCGGCGTGCCCTGCCCCGGCTGGTCGCCCACCGAGCGCAGCGAAATAAAATTATAGCCGGTGAACTGCTTGTCCAGCAAGTTGACGGCGTTAGTGTAGTTAACCTGCGAAAGGCTGTTGATCCATGTGGAACTGCCGGTATAAGGCGGCAACCAAAATTGGCCCGGCACGAACACCATATAGACCGTCGTATGCTGGCTGATGGCGAGCTGTCGCGCGCGGCCCACGTCGTCGAGCAGTTGGCGCGCGGCCCCGGCCTGCCCGTTGGTCTTGCCGAGGTTCTTGAGCGCGGGCACGGACAACGCCGCGATGATGCCGAGGATCGTGATGACGGCGAGCAGTTCGATCAGCGTGAACGCGGAAAAATCGCGGACGTTCCCGCCGTCACCGCCGATTCCGCATGAACGGATCGCTTTCACAAAAAATCCTACTGCCAGCTCAAGACGTTGTTCTTGTTTTCCCAGTCGGTGGCGGGATCGATTGGATCAATTTTCCCGTCCTGCCCGGCGGACCAAATCATGACGCTGCCGCGAAATTGAAAATTGTCGGACTGGCTGGTGTCCGGATTAATCAAACCATTCAGACCAGGATTGGCACTGGTTTGATTGTAGCCTGACACCTTGTTCAATTTATAAAACGCATCCTTGCACAGACCGTCATAATTCAAATCCATCGTGATAACATAAGGATTGCCCCACGGATCGCGATAAACACCGTCCGTTCCGATGCCGGGCGAAACATTGTCAGGAGCGGGCGTGGCGTTCAAATACTTGACCTGTTTCGGATTTTTTTGGTGGTTGGCATTGACGGGGTTCTGCGTATTGTCCGTCAAAATGGCAATCACTTCGGCGTTGTTCGCCTCATAGCTATACCCGTTTGCAACTACGCCCCCGATGAAGGTTCCGCCGTAAGTAAAATCACCGCCCGCCGCGCTGGCCGCGGCTTGAGCCTGCGGAGAAACCGGAAACCGGCTGTAATCAGCATCGTAAGCGGTGATGGCCGTGACGAGTTGGCTCATCTCCGTTTTGGCCTTCATTTTATTGGCCGAATTTCTTACCGAGACCAGCACCGGCAGGAGCATCGCCGCCAGAATGCCGATGATGGCGATGACGACGAGCATTTCAACGAGGGTGAACGCGGCGCGCCGGGCGCGGGAATTGGAAAAATTATTTTTCATAGGTTTGATAAGTTTGTTATGACGGACAGTAATCGGCGGCAACGCGGCGGCGGACAACAGTTTTGTATCCGCACCGCGCCGGATTTCCCGACCCGCGCGCCGGCTGATGCACGGATACCACGCGCACTCGTGCCATTCGACGGGCAGGGAATTTTTCCCGCCGCCGGAAGCGTTGGTGACATCGAAAATCATAAATCAGGGCAATGGGCTGTTGATCTGCACCTCGCGGCTCCAGTTGCAGACGAGGTTGGTCTGGCCGTTGATGACCAGCTGCACCCACAAATCGTAGGAGCCGGGATTGTTGACGCCGGGATAAACGTAGCGGAACGGATTCAGCCCAGATGCGTTCAAAGGCTGGTAGGTGCTGTCCGGGCCGCCGACCGAGGTGACGAGCACAGCCGTCTGGACACTATTGTTCGTGAAATTATAACTAATTTCCTTGGTGTTAAAACCGGACAGGAAATTTTTGGCAACTGTTCCATCCTCGACACTGCCTTGGGAGCAATTGACAAATCCGCCGACGCCGTAAGCTGTAGAAACATCACCACTGGCAATGCTTGAACTGCCGTCCAGCGTCGTAAAATTGTTGCCATTCCTTGTCGTGCCGGACAGCTCGTAGTAAAGCTGGGGCAGCAAGGGATTATTTTTATTGTCCGGCGGATAGACGCCGTATTTGGCCTTGTAATTTTCCAGCGCGGTCTCCAGGCGCTCCAATTCTGCGGACGCCGTATTTTTGTATTGCCTGGCCTTGATGGTTTTCAAACCGACCAGCGTGAAGCCCGCGATGATGGCGATGATGGCGATGACCACCAGCAGTTCCACCAGCGTGAACGCCCGGCGGTATTGATGGCTTCGTTTGGCAAAATGAGGATCCATGTTATTCATTTTCATCGTTCGCGTAATTCCTGTTCCATGCGTTCGCTCAACCATTGCTTGACCATACTCTGGTAGTTCAGATACCGCATCCGCGCGAGCCGCTTGATGCGCGCCAGCATCCGCGGATCGAACCGCAGCGTCACCGTCACGGACTCGGACGATTCCGCGCTGCCGGCGACGGCCGCTTCCATGAGCCGCAAATCGGGGCGGCTCTCCGACCAGAATGCGACCTCGTCCGCTTCGCTTTCGAAAAGCGGCACGTCTTCCCAGTTGGCAAAAGTTTGCATGAAAAAAATCAATCCATCACGAGAGCGTTTGATCCATTTTACGCTGATAGAAGAAGCGTTCCTCCGGCGCGAAGAGCCGCGCCAGCAGCACGCGCACCTGTTTGCCGTTCGTCCGATAGACGCTGTAAATCCCGACACCGCCCGCCGACATGCCCAGATTGAAAAACCGCGCCTGCACTCCGAAACGCGGCGTGTCCGGCATGAGCCGCACCGCAAACGGATCTTCAAACGACTCTTCTATTTCCCGTTGGGTCAAAGAACCAAGCTCAAAAGGCGGGTTATTCCAATCGAACTCCATAACGGGTCATTTGTAAATAATTCGCCCATGCAATGTGAATACAATGTATTTACTCATTGAAACGGGTTTTGTCAAGTTTTCGGCTGATTTTTGGGTAAAATGGGGGGCTGGCTAATCGGCCGCCTTTTTGGTGGCATCGCCAGTCTCATCACCGCTCATGATTTCAATCATTCTGATCAGCGGCAGGAACATCGCGATGACGATGCTGCCGACGATGACGGCCAGTAACACGATCATGATCGGTTCCAACAGCGAGGTCATGGCCGCGACGGCATTGTCCACTTCCTCGTCGTAGTTGTCGGCGATCTTGAGCAACATTTCCGGCAGGGCACCGGTCTGTTCACCGACATCCACCATGCTGATGACCATCGGCGGAAACGCGCCGGAAGCTTCGAGCGGCGCGGTGATGGTTTCGCCTTCCTTCACGCTTTCGTGGACCTTGGCGACGGCGTTGGCGATGATGACATTGCCGGCGGTTTCCCTGACGATGGTCAGCGCCTGCAAAATCGGCACGCCGCTGCTCACGAGCGTGCCCAGCGTGCGGGTAAAGCGCGAGATGGAAACCTTGGTCACGACCTGTCCGGTCGGCGGCATATTCAACTTGAACTTGTCCCACGTATGGCGACCGAATTTCGTCCTGATGAAAAGCAGGAACAAGACCACCAGCACGGCCATTACGCCCATTGTGCCAAGGATGTTGTCTTTGATGAGTTCGCTGACGCCCATGACGAACGTGGTGAACCACGGCAGTTTAAAGCCCATGTCGCTGAACACGTCCCTGAATTTCGGCACCACGAAGCACATCAACAAAATCATGATGCCCACCGCCACGATCATCACCGCGACGGGATAAAACATCGCGGCCTTGATCTTGCCCTTGATCTTCTGCGCCTTTTCGGAAAATTCCGCGAGGCGCTTCAAGACGACTTCCAGCACGCCGCCCAGCTCGCCGGCCTTGACCATGTTCACGAACAAACGGTTGAAAACTTTCGGATGCTGCGCGAGCGCCTCGGAGAACGTGCTGCCGCCTTCGATGGAAGTGCCGAGCTGGGCGAGGATGCCTTTCAAATTCACGTTGCGCTCCTGTTTTTCGAGCACGCGCAGGCCGCGCAGCAGCGGCAGACCGGCATCCACCAGCGTCGCCAGTTGGCGCGTGAACGTCGTCAACACCTTCGGCTTCACGCCGCCGCCCAGACCGGGAATCTTGATGTTGATGTTGAAGCCGCCGCCTTTTTTGCCGCCGGGTTTGGGTTTGGCGGCGGCCTTGGCCTTGGATTTTTTGCCGGCCGATTTGTCTTCCTTGTCCGCCTCGGCGATTTTCGTCGGGAACAAACCCATTTCCTTCACGCGACCGATGGCCTCGTTCTGGCTGCCGACGTCAAGGCTGCCCTTGGTTTCGTTGCCGCGGGCATCAAGGGCCACATAATTATATCTAGGCATGGCGGATCAGGTGTATTTGACGACTTCGTCAATGGTTGTGTCTCCGTCGAAAATACTCCGCAAACCGTCTTCGCGCAAGGTGACCATGCCCAATTCCACGGCTTTCTGGCGCAACACCACCGTGGGCGCGCGCTCGTTGATGAGATTGCGGATGGCGTCGCTCACGACGAGCAATTCGTAAATGCCTTTGCGCCCCTTGTAACCCGTGTCATTGCACGTCGAGCAGCCACGCCCGTAATGGAAAACCTTGTCGCCCAGATCGTGCGGCGAAAGCCCGAGCAGCGACAACTGCTGCTCCGTCGGCTCGAACGGTGTCCGGCAGTTTTTACAGATGGTGCGCACCAGTCGTTGACCGAGCACCGCCATCAGCGTGGATGAAATCAAAAATGGCTCCACGCCCATGTCCACGAGCCGCGTCACCGCGCCGGGCGAATCGTTCGTGTGCAGCGTGCTCAAGACCAAGTGGCCGGTCAGCGACGCTTGGATGGAAATTTGCGCCGTTTCCAGATCGCGCATTTCCCCGACCATGATGATGTCCGGATCCTGGCGCAAAAAGGATTTCAGCGCCTTGGCAAATGTCATGCCCTGCGCCTCATTCACGGCCACCTGCATGATGCCTTCGATATCGAATTCCACCGGGTCTTCCGCCGTCAGCAATTTGGAATCAATCGCGTTCACGCGGCGCAAGCAGGAATACAGCGTCGTCGTCTTGCCGCAACCCGTCGGGCCGGTGACGACGAAAATGCCGTTGGGCCGCTGGATCACTTCCGTCACAAAATCATAAACGTATTTCGGAAACCCGAGCGACTCGACTTCGAGGTTCACCGACGAGCGGTCAAGCACGCGCAGCACGATGGACTCGCCGAACGCCGTCGGCAGAGTGCTCACGCGCAAATCCACCATCTTGCCGCCGATGTTCAGGTTGATGCGCCCGTCCTGCGGCAAACGCATCTCCGAAATGTTCAGGTTCGCCATGATCTTGATGCGCGAGGCGACCGGCAGCGCGAGATGTTTCGGCGGGGGCGCCATTTCGTAAAGCGCACCATCCACGCGATAGCGGATGCGGAACTCCGTTTCAAACGGCTCGAAGTGGATGTCGCTCGCCCGGTCAATGACCGCCTGTTGCAACACGAGGTTCACAAACTTGACGATGGGCACTTCATTGGCCAGCGCCTCGGCCGCCCGCACATCGTCGCCCGCCGTGCCAGCTTCGCGCACCAGTTTTTCATCGCCCAGCTCCTTGAGGATTTCCGCGAAACTTTCATTCTCTTCCTGTCCGTAAAGCCGTTCGATCGCGCGCTGAATTTCACCGGGATCGGCCACGACGATCTGCACGTCACGCTTCGCGATGAAATTGATCTCGTCCGACTTGGCCGGGTCCAGCGGATCCGCCAAGGCCACCTGCAACATCCCGTTTTGAAATCCGACCGGCAGGCATTTATACATCTGCGCCACCTTCGCCGGGATCAACTTGAGCACGTCCGGCGAAATCTCCCGGTCTTTCAACGAAACCACTTCGGTGCCGAGCGCCGTCGCCTCCACATGGAGGATGTCGCCCAGCTTCATGATGCCGAAATCCTGCAGCACCTGGATCGCCGGCGTGGCGTTGCGCTGCAACTCGCCCGCGACTTCCTCGTATTGGAGGTCGTCGAGCATTCCCTGATCGCGCAGCAGGGAGAGCAACGGGCTGTTGAATTCTTGGGACATGAAAGGAATTATTTTTTACCGCCCTTGTCCACCGCCTGCGCCAGATCCAATTCCTGCAACTTCGCCATGATTGTCGTCGGGTCTTGCGACTTGTTGATGACTTCCTCGCGCGCGATCATGCCCGCCAGATATTTATCAATCAAAAAGGAATCCAGCGTCACCATGCCGAATTTCATGCCGGTCTGGATGTCTGACTGGATGCGGAAGGTTTTGTTATCGCGGATCAGCGCGGCGATGGACGGCGTGTTGATCATGATTTCAAATGCCGCCACGCGGCCCGGCTTGTCCACGCGCGGGATCAGCAACTGCGAGATGACCGCCTGCAACACCGTCGAAAGCTGGATGCGCACCATTTCCTGCTGGTTGGTCGGAAACGCGTTCGTCAAACGGTCAATCGTCTTCGCCGCGCCCGTCGTGTGCAGCGTGCCGAAAACCAAGTGGCCCGTTTCCGCCGCCGTGATCGCGGCTTCAATTGTTTCCAAGTCGCGCATTTCGCCGACCAGAATCATATCGGGGTCTTGACGCAAGGCGCGGCGCAAGGCTTCCGCAAAATTCGGCACGTCCACATGGACTTCGCGCTGCGTGATCAACGCTTTCTTGTGCTTATGATAATATTCGATCGGATCCTCAATCGTGATCAAGTGGACTTCCTCGCGCGTCTCATTGACGATGTTCAGCAGCGACGCGAGCGTCGTGGATTTGCCGGAGCCGGTCGGGCCGGTCACCAGAATCAAACCGCGCGGCTTGAATAAAAGTTCCTTCACGGATTCCGGCAAACCGATCTGCTCAAACGTCAGCATCTTGCTGGGAATCTGGCGCAGCACCATGCCGAAATTGCCTTTTTCCTTGAACACGCTCACGCGGAAACGCGCCGCCTCGCCGAACGCAAACGCGAAGTCCGCGCCGCCACGCTCGCGCACCGCCTGGATGTGCTCCTCGGACGTGATGCTGCGCATCAATTCCTCCGAAGTCTCCGGCGTCAGCGGCGGCCCTTCCACGCGGTGCAGCGTGCCGTGGACGCGAATTGTCGGCGGCGTGCCGACGCGCGTGTGCAAGTCGGACGCGCCTTCCGACACCACCAACTGCAACAGATCTGACATCGAGTATGACATAAAAATAATGCAAAATTAAAAATGCAAAATTAAAAATGGGCGGTCGCCGCCCGTCCGGTTTTTTAATTTTGAATTTTTCATTTTTAACAGGTTACGATTCGTCGCCGACCGTCGCGCGGATGACTTCCTCCGGCGTCGTCAGGCCAGCCAGCACTTTGCGGATGCCGTCCTCGCGCAGCGTGCGCATCCCCATTTCGCGCGCGCGCTGGCGCAGCACGGTCGTCGGCACGCGGTCGTAAATCAATTTCCGCGCCTCGTCTTCCACCACAAAAATTTCAAAGATGCCGAAGCGCCCGCGGTTGCCGGTGTTGTTGCAATTCTGGCAGCCGCGCCCTTTCTGGATGTTCGCGTTCTTCACATCGTCCATCGTCAGGCCGAGCGAACGCATCTCCTGCTCGGTCGGCTGATACGGCGCAACGCACTTCTTGCAGATTTTGCGGACGAGCCGTTGCGCCATCAAACAGCGCGTGGACGACGCGACCAAAAACGGTTTCACGCCGATGTCCACCAGTCGCGTGACCGCGCCGGGCGCGTCGTTCGTGTGCAGCGTGGAGAAAACCAGATGGCCGGTGAGCGACGCGTTGATAGCGATGGAGCCGGTCTCCAAATCGCGGATTTCCCCGATCATCACGATGTTCGGAGCCTGCCGCAAAATCGCGCGCAGCGCGGAGGCGAACGTGAAGCCCACCATGTCATTCACCTGCACTTGGTTGATGCCGGACAAAACATATTCCACCGGGTCTTCCACCGTGATGATTTTGCGGTCAGGCCGGTTGATGTAATTGAGGCAGGAATAGAGCGTCGTCGTCTTGCCGGAACCGGTCGGGCCGGTGACCAATAAAATTCCATCCGGCAATCCGATGATGCGCTCGAACGTCGCCTGATCGTCGCTCAAGAAACCCAGTTCCGGCAGACCAAGCCGCAGACCTTCCTTGTCCAAAATACGCATCACGATGCTTTCGCCGTGATTCGTCGGCAAACAGGAAACGCGCAAATCAATCAGCTTGTTCCCGATTTTAGATTGAATACGTCCGTCCTGCGGCACTCGGTGTTCCGAGATGATCATGCCCGCCTGAATTTTCAATCGCGCGATGACCGGCGCCTGCAGGCGTTTCGGCGGCGACTTCATCTCCTGCATCATGCCGTCAATGCGGTAGCGCAGGCGGAATCTTTTCTCCAGCGGTTCGAGATGGATGTCCGACGCGCGCAGCTTGAACGCGTCCACGATGATCTGGTTCACCAGCCGGATCAGCGGCGCGTCCGCCTCCACTTCGCCGCCCTCTTCAATTTTCGCGACGTGGACATTTTCCTCCGTCAATTCCTGCATCACGCCGGCGAAGATGCCCGCGTCCATCTTCTTTTTTTCGCCGCTGCCGTAATACTTGACCAGCGCCGCCTCGATGTCCGTCTCCGACGCCACGCGTTGCTCAATCTCCGCGTTCAACAGGTGCGTCAGCGAATCAATCGTGTTCAGGTCGGAAGGATCGGCGATGGCGATGCCGATTTTGCCGTCGTTTTTGAAAACGGGGATGACGCGATATTTTTTTGCGATGTCGCGGGGGACGATGGCGATGACGTCGTCCTCGATCTTCATGTTGGCGAGATGCACGACCTCCGCGCCGAACTGTGCGGCCTTGGCCTGCGTCACGTCGCCCGCGCGGATCAGCCCGTTGGCCACCAGCAAATCCACCACGCCCACGCCGGCGGCGTGGGCTTCCTCGCGGGCCTTGGCCACCACGTCGGCGGTGGTGAAGCCGAGGTCAACCAGCAGGTCCAGCAAATAATCGTCTTTTTCTGCCACGGGATTTTTTCCGCCGCCCTACTATTGGATTCAGGAACGCGGAACTGCAAGTTTTCATTTGCCGGCATAAAAGTCAATGCCAGTGCGCAAACTTTTGCCAGCAACCGCCGCCAAACCCGCCGCCCGCCGATCTTTGAAAATTTGCGGCACGAATACCCTTTGACAAAAATGCGCCATTCCGCTTTGATAAAACCATGACCACAAAGATTGCCGCGAAAATCGCCATTGGCGCGGTTCACGTCGCGAGTCGGCGGTGGCTCAGCTGCTATGAGTAAAGTCAAGTTGAAGAGTGTCAGTTTGAGTTATTCAAGTTTTCATAATCGAGTTAGGTTCAAGTTAGTTGGTTGACTGTTCCG
>Ga0302266_10000469_pt1 | contig 40688 bp, 25 predicted proteins | sample III_Bog_E1_2_FD_194559 | JGI IMG/M metagenome (GOLD analysis project Ga0302266, IMG submission 194559) | Peat permafrost microbial communities from Stordalen Mire near Abisko, Sweden - III_Bog_E1_2 | ecosystem: Environmental > Terrestrial > Soil > Wetlands > Peat | place: Sweden: Abisko...
TGAAGCTGGCGCGGCAGAAGCCACGCTACGGCTACCGTCGGCTGCACGCGCTGTTGAGCCGTCGCGGCCATGAGGTGAACGTGAAGCGTGTCTACCGGCTGTATGTGGAGGAAGGCCTGACGGTGCGCCGCAAGAGGCGCAAGCGGCTGGTGCGTGATCGTGCGGCGGAGCCTCGGCTGACGGGGCCGAACCAGGAGTGGGCGATGGACTTCATCGTCGACGGGCTGGCGACGGGGCGGATGGTGCGCATCTTGAGCGTGGTGGATGCCTACACGCGCGAGTGTCTGGCCCTGGAGGCCGACACCAGCCTCGGCTCGGGCCGCGTGACCCGGGTGCTGGAGCGGCTGATCGAAGAGCGTGGCCGACCGGAGGCGGTACGCTCGGATAATGGGCCGGAGTTCACCTCGCGGCGCATGATCGGCTGGGCGGAAGACTTCCAAGTCGGGCTGGTGCACATCCAGCCGGGCCGCCCGATGCAGAACGGCCACGTCGAGAGCTTCCACGGCAGGCTGCGCGATGAGTGCCTGAACGCAAGCTGGTTCCGCACGCTCAACGACGTCCGGTGTACGCTGGCTACCTGGCGTGAGGAGTACAACCACGAGCGGCCCCACAGCTCGCTGGACTACCGCACCCCGGATGAGTTCCGCACACTCCTCGAAGGGAGAGGGGCCATGGCCCCTCTCCCTTCGCCAACCACAACCATCAACCTGAACGAGAAAACTCCAGTTATGAATGGGTGAGAAAAAGGGGGCAGGTCAGCTGCATACACGTAAGCTGCTGAAGGCTAACGATCGAATTGGACATATCGAAGAAGATACAAAGTTCCACGGTTTAATTGCCACTGCGACGGGCAATGCTGAGTTATGTCGAGTCCTGGCAAATATTCAGAGCCAGATATGGTTATGCCGGCGGAAAACATATGATCTCTCAGCCAGCACATCACCCAATGCGCACAAGGCAATCCTGGATGCGCTGGAGAAGGACAACCGTAAAGAAGCACAGAGCGCAATGCGTAAGCACATTGCCCTAGTACGCGAACGGCTGATCCACTTTATGCAGCAGAAGAATGGGCTGCGTTAGAGCACAACGTACTAATTTCCCTCCATCTTTATTCAAGTACATATCCTGAGAAAATGATGGACCACGAATCGATGTGCTGATACGTGGTCCATCCTCGTTAAACAACGGCGATTGGAGATCCACTCTTACTTAATGCCGTCTTCGTCGAGCACAATTTCCTGTGTTGAAGTGATGCTTCGTCCTGTCTGAGGCTGCAGATAGTAGTTAAGGAATGCAAGCTGCTTGCGCCATGCATCCAGCCGGTGATCCTTCTGCGAGAACCCGTGAAGCTCCTTGGGATACGTGAAGTACAGATAGGGCTTGTTTGCCTTCTTCAGCGCCGTGGTGAATTCCTGGGATTCGTAGGGCGGAACCTGGGGATCATCTTCTCCATGCATGATGAGAAGGGGTGCAGTGATTTTAGGAACATCGGCCAGAATATTGGCTTTGCGATAGACTTCAGGCTTTTGTTCCGGAGTGCCACCCATTTTGGTTGCCCAGCGAATTGCCGAGGGGCGGTTGGTGCGTTCAATAAAGGACGCGCGATCCACTACGCCGTAGAGTTCAATCGCCGCATGAAAGACGTTAGGCTGTTTGGTGACCTCATACGCCACCATGGTGCCACCGTGGCTACCGCCACCAATACCGATACGGTCTTTGTCTGCCAGACCATGCGATACCAGATATGCGGCGCCGAGAGCCACATCGTCCACTTCCCCACCGCCGCTGTCTTCCACATTCAGATTGCGAAACTTCTCGCCGTATCCGCTGCTGCCACGGTAGTTGGGAGTGAGTACAACATAACCATGCTGTGCGAGGTAGAGCGCCCACGGATCCCAACCAAGAATATCCTGTGCTTCCGGGCCACCATGGATCCAGAGCACTGCCGGATAACGCTTATCTGCCGTGTAGTTGAGCGGCTTGTAGAGAATGGCCGCAACATCCAGACCATCTTTGCTCTTGTAATGAACCACCTCAGGTTGAGCCAGACCAGTATGCGCAAAATTTACCGGCTGATTAGAGATCAGCACGCGTGCCGCGCTTCCGTCTACAGACGCGACCGCGAGGCTTGACGGCTCAAAAGTAGAGGAGTGGAGAAAGTAAATCTGCTGCCCATCAGGAGACCATATCGGCTCGCCTTCAACACCTGCTGAAGCGGATGCGAGCGGATGCGGTTGACCGCCATCAATGGAAGTGATCCAGATATGGCGCTCCTCAGGTTTTTCACGGTTGGAAACAAAGGCCAACTCTTTTCCATTGGGAGAAAAAACAGGGTTCTCATCCTCTGATTGACCAGTTGTAACAGCTTGAGGTGCACCGCCAGTAGCCGGCACAAGATAGATCTTGTCCCAACCGGAATCCTGCAGCACAACAGCAAGTGATTTGCTATCGGGAGACCACTCCGGATGACGGATAGCCCAGCCACCGCCGCGATCAGCCTTCGCCGTATAGAGCACTGTCGGCTCGCCTTTGAACCGACCAGCCACAGCATCGAATTCAGCGACGAGCAACTGTCCGCTAAAGTGAGCCGGAGAACGCTCAACGAAAGCAATGTGCAAACCATCTGGCGACCAAGCGGCATTCTCAGCATCGGCAGGTGTGGAGGTAAGAAGAGTAGTAGTGAGTCCATCGCGGCTGACTACGGCGAGATCAGAATGACCACGGCGGCCAGTTTCAAACAAAATCCACTTGCCGTCCGGCGACCATTGCGGGGCCCGGTCCGCAGCTGTACGTGGATCGCCCGCGCCGCGGCGGCCTTCTGTCAACCGTACCGGCTGACCGCCATTAGCGCGAATTTTCCAGATCGCTCCGTCACCGACAAAAGCGATTGACTCGCCATCTGGAGACCACCTGATTCCCTGCTTGCCGCCTAGAGTAGTAGTCAAGGCAGACGGCCAGCCGCCACTGGAAGAGACGAGCGCAATCTGCCCGTTATTCGAGAGAGCAAATTGCCGCCCATCGGGAGATAAAGCAACGGAAGGTAAACCAGTGGCGTCAATCAAATCTTCCAGAGTCAGTTTCGCAGGAGGATTCGCGTCCGTAGCCGACCATGCGACAGGAGACAGGGTAAGCGCGAGTAGTGCTCCCCCTATCACCCACGTCTTGCGAGTTATACGATTCATTGTCATTCTCCTTAGAATTTGTAGCGAACGGATATCTGCGCCGAACGCGGTTGCTGTATGTTCTGCAGTGAACCAAAGGTGGCGGATGCAGAGTTATTGCCGTTGATGAACTGCTGCGCGGCACCACGGTTAGTCACGTTGTATAAATTAAGATCCGCTTCCACCGTCTGGCCATGCTTGATAGGGAAGGTGCGACCCACAAGCGTGTTCCACTGGACCAGCCACGGGCACCATATCTGGCCAGTGCCACGGTCTGCATACTTGAAGCGATAGGTCGTAGCCAGAGGATTAGAAACCGTACGGCCTGCAATCGACAGCGTTGCCGGGCCATACTGGCCACTGTAGGTCTGGCCAAGAGCTGCCAGGGTTGTAACTACGGGACCACCAGGAGTACCGGACTGTGCAGTAAAGGTGTTAGAGAAACGAATCTTCCAGGGTGCCTGCCAGTTGATACCGGTGCGCCACTGATGACGCTGCCACATACGATTGCGAGTATCCCCGGTATAGTCGTTGATCTCATTGCCACGAACCGTACCGATGCCGGCATTATTGGCAAACTTAGTTGGCTCTATGATGGACGCAGGATCGTTCGGCTGCCACGTACCACCCAGATGATCAGGCGAGTAGGAGTACGTGCTGAAGAATTGGAGGTTCTTCGTCTGCTTACTCGCAGTGATCTCAATCCCCTGATAGACAAACCAGTTCCACTTATTGTTTGTGACGTAGTAGCTGTTATTCAATGCGGGATTGACCAATCCACTCCACACCGTGTCCGACGACGTTGTGGTGTAGATCTGATTGGTATCTACTTCCGCAGGGCGGTCACGATATTCCCGATCGATGTAGCTGACGTCAATAAGAATTTCGTGAGGCAACTGCGTGCGATAGCCGACCAACCACTCCCGCACATAGCCCTGATGCCGACTGGGATCGAAGGTCTTGCCGGTCAGGCTCGGGGTACCTGGGCTGCTTCCTGGCGTAACGAATGTTCCGAGCACTGTTCCATTTGGGTTGTAGTAGGTATCGGTTGTGGTGACAGTACTGGTTCCGGCAGTTCCAATATAGCTGGCGTTAGTAATGTCAGTAATCTTGGACCAGCTGGCACGAACTACATTCTTCTGGTTCTTGGTCAGAACATAGGCACCACCAACGCGTGGCGCATAGTTCCAGGAGTGTTGCGTCTGTACGTGAAATACGCCATCCTGTCCGGAGATCCAGTCAGGACGAAGCCCCGCAGTAATAGACAGCCGCGGCACTGGGCGCCACCGGTCCTGGATGTACCAAGCGTAATCACTGGCCAGAACATCACTACTCAAAACACTGCTCTGGCTCACCCCCTGGGTATGGAAGGTCGTATAACCCTGGGTAGGATCATTGGCATTATTCAGAACCACATCCTGCTGAATGATGGTGCCATTATTCGCATAGTAGGTAGTGGCTTTGTCGCGTTCATGCGGCTCCAGATAGAAGCCCGCCTGCAACTCGTGCGATCCCCATGCGCTGGGAACGTAGTATGTAACGTCACCGGTGATCGTCGATTTTCTTGCAGGGTTCAGCGCAACTGAGGATAAATCGTTGATGGTTGCCAGGGACGATCCCTGACCGACCAGCTTGCCCGCAGAGAGCGTGTCCGTCTGATAGACATCGATCTCAGGCTTGCTGCCAACGCCTCCAATAGCACCCAGACTGCTGTTCGCGCCCTTATTGTTGTAAGACACCAGAAAGCGCGTGCTGAGACGTGGAGTCCACTGTGAAATCAGGCGAACGCCGTATGCGCCGCCGCCATATTGACTGTGAGCGATATTGGTGGTGTACCACTGATAGTTCGCATCCTGCTTGCGGCTGTCGTACTGCACAAGTCCTGTCAGGCGATGACGATCAGAGAGCTGCACGGAAGTATTTGCGAGGAATACAAAGCCCCGCGACTGGTTTGGAAAGGTCTGAAAGCCAGGATATAGCTCGCTCAGATACGCATCCTGAGCAGCAGTCTGGCTGATACCATCGTTGCGATGTATATAGCGGCCAGACACAAAGAACCATGCCTTGTTTTTCTTGATTGGCCCGCCGAGAGAAAAGTCTGGCTGCTCTGACGCAGACGCCGCTGCATTGCCGTTGGGAACATTATTGGCGTTGAGCGACGCTGGGCCAAAGAGCCACAAGAAAGAGCCGTGAAATTTATCGCTTCCTGTTGGGCTGGCCAGATTAACCACCATGCCCATAGCAGCAGGTGAAGAAGCATCATTGGCGCCGGTCTTGATCTGGATATCGCCTAGTGATTCATTTGCAATACTGATGCTGTTCGACGGCCAGTTCTGCTGGAAGCTGCCGATGTCCATACCGTCCAGCAATACCGCATGATTTTCATTTTCAGAACCGCGCAGAAAATAAGTCTGCCCACCTTCAGCATCACTCGATGCGCTGATGATGCCGGGGGTTACCTGCAGAGAGTCTGACCAGTCATGGCGGCCCGTGACGGGAATGTTCCGGAGCAACTCACCACTAAGGTTGATCGCCTGTTCTGCGCTCTGCGTATCGATTAAGGGAGCATCCCCAGTAACCTGTATAGTCTCCTTCTCCGATCCAACCTTCAACCCAATGTCGACAGTTACGTTTAGACCGGCGCGTACAAGCAAGCTAATTCGTGCAAACTTCTGAAAACCCGGAGCTTCAGCTTCAACGGTATAGTTTGTGCCCTGGGGCAGCTCAAGCAAACGATAGTTCCCCTGGTTATCAGTAACCGCCTTGAATGTTCCACCAACAGCAGGGCTGTGTGCCGTAACAGACACACCCGCGACAACAGCTCCAGAACTATCGGTCACGTGACCATAGATGCTGCCATTCGCCGATGTTTGCGCCTGAGAGGCCGTAGAGTTGAGCCAAAGAATACTTAGCAGCACTGCGAAGATTATTGGCTTCAACTGCTTTTTGAGTTGAAGAAATATTTCTCGATACGTCATGGTGCGTCTCCTGTGAAATAGATGAGGTCTGCTTCGCACTTAAGCGTGCAAATGCAGATATGGGGCTGAAAAGCTCTTCGATCAAGAGGTGGTCGAGAATAGAGAATTGTGCTGAATCGAACCGCTGTGAGTGGCAGCCAGCATTCTGTTGTGAATGTGGGCTACCCTCGCTAGCAGGCCTTTGCAACCATAGATAGGTTGTTGCTCAGCTTTGGTGAAGTGGAATCAACAACAATGTGTAGGGGTGAAGTAGACGCGCTGCGTGGAGTGATGCACCGCTCCAGCAACTCCGGCAATAAGCCTGGAGCGCCGCCTGTCCCATTCAGCTTGTGAAAGTCTAGTGCGCATGGACGCTCTCCACAATCGAACTAGCACCATGCACATCTGTCGCTTGTACCTGGGCCGAGGCCCCAAGCGATTCGGAGGTTGAGCTGGAGTAGAGCAGAGCGTTGAAGAGGAATTTGTAAGTAACTTCAGACTGCGCCCGATACTGCGGACGGAAGCCGAAGAGGATGATGCGTCCTTTGCCGACCGGCTTCTCGGCAATTGCCGAAGTACCCTTCAGAAATTCCCCGCCCAGTATCCATCCACTGAGAAGCGGCTTATCGGATGTGAATGAAGCTACCGAGCGTGCGTCTCCGCTGACGCCGAATGTAGGCCCATTCTCATAGAAGATGGGAACAGTTGGAGTCGAACCGAAGGCAATGGGATTGGTATTGTCTACAGAGACCTGAAGGATGGAACCGGGAATGTAGAAAGCCTTTCGATCAACCGAAGTAAGGGCATCAGTGACCGTACCGGAATCCTTCTGCGCATAGACCTGAGACGCTTTATTCAAGGTGATGATGGTGCCACCGCCCTCAGTAAACGCCTTCAGACTGGCTACGCCATCATCACCGAGACCACCAGTGAACTCAGGGGGAGTTTTTGGTCCGCGCGCAAACTCTACAGCCACAGCGCCACTATCATTTGTACTTGCGGCAACGGCACTCGATTTGCGTGCGGTTCCTCCGGGAGTTGCTTGTGATCCGCCGAGGCCCTCGCCGAACCCCGCACGGCCTGACGTAATCGCTCTAGCCGCATTGTCTGGAATCAGGATGACATCGAAACGCTGATTGAGATCACCCTTGCGGATATCAGCATCAACCACTCGCGTATAAGGAATATTGTTCTGATCGAATATCCAGCGTGTCCAGCCTTCATCCATCGAGGCAATCCAGCTTTGATAGAGACCAATGCGCGGCAGACAAACCTGCAGTGCATTACCTGTGGGTGCAGTGGTAGCGGCATGAACCTCGATCGGAAATCTCGCTGCAATTCCAGTCAGCCGCGCATCAATTCCCTCTTGCTGCGGAATATATATTGTTCCAGGTTCAGCGCCACCGCCGGTAAGCCGATACGCCTTTACCCCGTCTTTCAGCAATGCGAACAATGCGTAGAGACTGCTGTTGGTGTTGTCGGCAATGAGATAGCCATCGCCATTGGACGACTTCTCAAAGTGGCCCGTGGCAGGCTTAGCCACATCCACTTTACTGCTGGCAACACTAAATTTATTATCAACTGCCACCGCATTCACACCAAAAAGCAGCGGAAGCGTCGTTGCAGTCACGTCATAAGGGCGCTGCAGTGGCCCTCCTGGATACTCGGCAATATTGGGATAGTGCTGAATCTCCAGCAGAGTCTTGGCAAATCCACCGTACGGTTGCGCCAGCTGGACAATATAGCTACCGCGCGAGTAATGTTTGCCGTCAGCATCAAAGTCAGCAGTAGCCTGTTCCACATCTACCGCACCGATGCGCAATGTATTAATCAGCCTTGCTGTGGTGGCAGAATCATTCTGCTCAGCAGGGATGACATAGGCATAGGGGCCAGAGTGTGGACCAACAGCGCGCAGACCTATTTGATAGAAGTTATTGAGATAGCGCTCGCGAAAGACAGAGGCGTTATTGGCAATCGAGAAAAACGCGTCGATCTGATAGTTGACAATATCGCCCAGCCGCCACGTGCCCCCCTTCCACGGGTCAGGAAAGTTCCAGGTTGAAACCTTAGCGTCGTAACCAATGCCATGGTCCAGCTTGTCAAAAGGAATATCAATCGGCGATGCGATGTTGACGCTTGCCGATTCCGTCAATATACGCAGACCATTATGCAGTGCGATGTAATCACGCAGCGGCGACCAGAAGTCATAGACGCCATGGACCAGCACTCCCTGTTTGCCTGTCTGGCCAATCTCAAGCGCGGTATTCACGCCAAGCGCATTCATCGATTCAACCAGAACCGGATCGACGTTCGGATCGATCGGATCCACCCACGGAGACAGGTAGATGCGCGGCCCATTTGAACCCATCTGATGAAGGTCATAAAGAATCTGCGGGTGCCAGGGATTGATGACCTTCTCAACCGCAAGCCGGGTTTCTATCTGGGTAAAGCTCGCCCAGTCGCGGTTGTCATCGTGACCTGTGTAGTGATGCCAGAGCACAACGGGGCTGTTGCCCTCATATGGAGTGCCGACATATTTCTTATACCAATCCACTACAAGTTGCTGACCATCTGGATTCAGCGAAGGAACCAGGACGACGATCACGTTGTGCAGGATGCCGCGAATTTCCGGTGTATTGCCAGCCGCCAGCTTGTATGCAAACTCAGTCGCGCTCTGAGAACTCGCAATTTCCGTTGAATGAATATTGCACGTAACAACCAACACGGTCTTTCCTTCCGTGATGAGCGACTTAGCCTGCTCCGGCGTTGTAGTGCGCGGGTCGGCGAGCTTTTTCAGAATCGTCTTGTAATGGTCAAGGTGCGCAATATTCTCAGGCGCAGAGATGGTAACTGTGATGAAAGGGCGGCCTTCGGTGGTCTTGCCTACTTCTTCGAAGTGCACGCGATCCGATTCTGCGCCGAGCTTCTGGAAGTAGGCGGTTAATTCCTTCCAGTCGGCGAGCTTGCGATCGGTACCGGGTTGAAAGCCGAAGGCTTCTTGCGGAGAGGTGATGTGCTTTGCCGACGCAGCAAGCGCCACACTGGACAACAGGATAAATATTGCAATGAACTTCTTCATAACATCCTCGCTCGGGTTGGGCGAACCGACTGACCGTTCGCCGCTCATCGCAGGAAGAAGGGATTTGAAAATGCGATCATTCGCCAGCCGGGTTGTATAACTTCCCAGCGCGATGAGCGTCTTCACACAAGCCACGCCGCAACTGAATCAGCGAAACAGCGGGCTGCATCCATTCAGGAGCAGTTGCGATAAGTGGAAGGGAAAGATGCAGGACTGCCGCAACAATGACATATCTGTTCTCGATGCACACCCTGCGTTGCTGCAAACTACAGGGACGCGGCCAGACGAGGGGCAGAAAGGCCGCAACATCCACAGCATCATTGAGACAGATTATTGTTTAGCGGAAGATCGACACGTATTCCACTTCGCAGAACTGCGAAAGTAGAGTGTCAGGAACAACATCGGGAGGAGACACACGGCAGATGAAGCACAATCTGCAATTCGATGTAAAAAGTGTGCGTCATAAAACTAAAATACCATATATCACGGGAGTGTCAAGATTCATTTTGAACTAAATATTCACGGTTTCATTCGGTCGCGCAGTAGTAGCGGAGCTTCAGCCGTTGACCTGGCTAGGCCAGATGAGCGCGATCACGGCGGGGCGAACGTAGACTCCAGTGGCATGAGAGATAAATCGTTCAGGGTAAATGTTTCACGTCCGCCGCTTCGCCATTCACAGAGAGCACAAATTATTTTGCGGCAGGCGTGATATTGCTGACCGGAAGATCCCAGTGCGCCATCAGTATCTCAAAACGGCGTTGCTCTTCGCGCTTGTAGACTTCCTGGTCGGGGTAGAGCTGATGGATTAGCGCATCTTCGTCAGGGTTTGCCGTGGTGGCTAGAGTGGAGTTCTTCCAGGTGATGGTGACGCGGTAATCCCAGCGTGCATCCTCGGTCATGTGGTTGGCGGGCGTCTCGATCTTGAGAGCGACAATGCGTCCGCTTGCTGCAATCTTTTGCAGCAAGGGAAAGTGATTCTTCAGAAAGAGCTGAAGAAACTCCTGCTGATGGCCCCACTGAGTCTTGTAGTAATACTCCATGGTGTAGGGCTGGTCTGAACCACCCTGTGGCGGCGCACCCTGCGCGAGAACGGGAAGAGTGCAGAAGATCAAGAGCGACAGCATAAGGAACTTCTTCATATTGCCTCCAATAAATTCGTTGATTGGCTTCGACGCATTAGGCTGGCAGGTTTTTGAGCCGGTGTAGAGCTGCGATCATGGCATCGATATCTTCGTAGTTGTTGTAGAGTGCGAGGGACGGGCGCACTGTGGTCTCCTGCCCGAAGCGGCGCAGAGTGGGCTGGGCGCAATGATGGCCGGAGCGGACGGCGATGCCTTCGCGATTAAGCGCGGCGCCAACGTCTTCTGTCTTGTAGCCTTCGAACACAAAGGAGATCACGCCTGCCTTTTCCTTTGCCGTGCCGATGATGCAGAGGCCGGGAATCTTCAATAGTTCCTGCGTGGCATAAACGAGCAGCTCGTGTTCGTGGCGGGCGATATTTTCCATGCCGATCATGTCAAGGTAGGCAATCGCTGCACCGAGTCCTACGGCATCCGCAATGTTGCCGGTGCCGGCTTCAAAGCGGAACGGCGGCGGCTGATAAATCGTCTTCTCGAATGTGACATTGGCGATCATATTGCCGCCTCCCTGCCATGGGGGCGAATCGGCGAGGGCATCCGGCTTGCCGTAGAGGACGCCGATGCCCGTGGGGCCAAAGACCTTGTGGCCTGAAAAGACATAGAAATCGGCGTCGAGATTCTGCACATCCACTCGCATGTGAGAGACCGCCTGGGCGCCGTCAACCAATACGCGCGCACCATAACGGTGGGCCATCTGCACCATTTGCTGCGCGGGGGTGATGGTGCCGAGCGCGTTGGAGACGTGGGTGAAGGAGACGAGTTTCGTCCGCGTATTCAGAAGCTTCTCGTATTCATCCAGCAGGATCTGGCCATCGTTATCGACTGGAATGACACGGAGAATTGCGCCCTTCTCCGCGGCGAGCATCTGCCAGGGGACGATGTTGGCGTGATGTTCGATCCAACTGATGACGATCTCATCGCCCTTGCCGATGTGCTGGCGGCCCCAGCTCTGCGCGACGAGGTTGATGGCTTCGGTGGCGCCGCGGACAAAGACAATTTCTTTGGACGACGATGCATTCAGAAAATGGGCTACCTTGCTGCGTGCGTCCTCGTAGGCATCCGTTGCGCGTGCTGCCAGCTCATGTGCAGCGCGATGGATGTTGGAGTTCTCATGCTCGTAGAAGAACTTCAGCCGGTCAATGACGGCCTGGGGCTTCTGCGTGGTGGCAGCGTTATCCAGCCAGATGAGCGGCTTGCCGTTCACCTTCTCCTGCAAGATGGGAAAGTCGCGGCGAATACTGGTGACGTCAAACTGGCGGCGAATAGAACCAAGCTCTAGCAACACCTGAGGTTCAAAGCTCTGCGCCGGTTGTGGCGTAGAGGCGATGGGCTGCGAAAGTGCGCCGGCGTGCTCCAGAAAATAGAGAGGCGAAAAGGCGCTGAAGCTCGACTTGGCAAAATCGTCTGTTCCGAGCGCAGGCAGTTCGGGGATATTGGGCAATGACGATTCGAAGTTGGGAAACGGGAGGTCAAAGACTGGCAATGGCAGGCTGAAGGGTGAGACAGATGCGCCAGCAACCGCCTGCGGCGATGCTGGTACTGCTGCAGATTGCAGTGGCAGAGAGTTGGGCGCAGGTATGGATGAGGTGTAGGGAGTGAGCGACGGAACCCCAGAAAACGCAGTGATGCCTGCGGGGAAATCCACAGGGATGGCAGAGCCTGGCAGGCGGGCAAAGTCAGCTTCGCTCGGCAGTTTGTCTATCGACGGCAGCGAAGGCACAGAGGGAGCGGGGGCACCGAACTGGGGCAAGTGTGAATCTGACAATGTCAGCGCCGCAAAAGAAGACGGCAGGCCAGGAGATGCGGGCACAGACTGGCCTGCAACTTCCTGCCCCGGCAGGGCGCGGAAGAACGCATTCGCCATCTGCGTGAGCGCAGCCACATCGGGAAGCGCTGCTCCCACTGCGGATTTTGCCTGCGCTACCGCGGTCTCATCCAATTGCAGCCTGGGATCATTGGTACTCATAGTAGTTGCCTACCTGAACATTTTCGAGAACGCCGAGCGCATCTTCCGTGAGTACGGCGGCGGAGCAGTAGAGCGAGACAAGATAGGAGGCAATGGAGTTGCGGTCGATGCCCATGAAGCGGACGGAGAGACCGGGTGTCTGCTCGCCAGGCAGTCCGGGCTGGAAGAGACCGACAACGCCCTGACGCTTCTCGCCGGTACGCAGCAGAAGGATGTTGCTCTTCCCTGCGGCATTCACGGTCAGCTTATCCGAAGGGATGATGGGCACGCCGCGCCAAGTGAGGAACGGTGAACCGAAGATAGTGGCTGTAGGCGGGGGAACGCCGCGGCGAGTGCACTCACGACCAAAAGCAGCGATGGAACGCGGATGCGCGAGAAAGAAAGCGGGCTCCTTCCAAATCTTAGCGAGCAGTTCGTCGAAGTCATCGGGGGTTGGCGAGCCTTTGCGGGGCTTGACGTGGAACTCAGGCGCAATGTTGTGCAGCAAGCCATAGTCAACATTATTAATCAGCTCAAATTCCTGGCGCTCCTTCACCTTTTCGACGGTGAGGCGCAGCTGCTCGCGAATCTGATCGTATGGGTGACTGTATAGATCGGAGACGCGGGTGTGCACATCCACAATCGTGGAGATAGCGCTCAGGCCGTATTCGCGTGGCTTCTCCTCATAGTCCACAAAGGTTTCAGGCAGCTTGCGCTCGTCGCGAGAACCGCAAGCCACATCGATCTCCTGCTCGTTCTTCACCTTGTTCACGCGGTACGTGCCCGACTCAACCGGGACCCACGACAGCAGTTGAACCAGCCAGCGCGGCGTAATCGCGGTAAGCTGTGGAGGAGTTTTTGTAGTGTTAGCTAACTGCCGTGCTGCAGTATCCCCGAGCGTGCGACGAGTTTCATTTGCGGCCATTGGTCTTGCTCCTTTGCGGTTCTATCTTGCTGCCGTAAAAAGCCAGGTGCATAAATTGACGTGAATCCGATTGCAAAAAATCATACATCAGTTTTGTTCAAAAACTGCGAAGAGCTGTACAGGCACGGTCCAGGGCTTCCGGCTTCTTGCCGAAGCAAAAGCGAAGAAGATTCTCTCCCCCGCCATCGGCAAAGAATGCTGAACCGGCCACGGAGGCTACACCGGTGGCGGTGAGCAATTTACGAGATTTCTCTGCGGCAGTTTTACCGGGGATGCGGCTTGCGTCTGCCAGGACGTAGTAGGCGCCAGCAGGGATGAATGGCGTGAGCCCAGCATCTGTAAGTGCAGCGCAGATCTGATCGCGCTTCTGCTGATACTCGAGCGCGAGATCGCTATAGAACGAGCGTGGCAGGCCAACGAGTCCGGCTACTGCGCCGTATTGCAACGGGCCGGGACTGCAGACGTAGGTGAGGTCGTGGAAGTAGCCGATGGTGGGAATCCATTGGCTGCTTGCGGTGAGATAGCCGACTCGCCAACCGGTGATACTGAAGGTCTTCGAGAGGCCGGAGATGGTGATGGTGCGCTCGGCCATGCCGGGCAGCGTCGCCAAGCTGATGTGGCGAATTCCGTCAAAGAGGAAGTACTCGTATATCTCGTCAGTAAAGACGAAGAGATCGTGCTCGATTGCGAGCCCGGCGATGGCTTGCAGCTCCGCGAGAGAAAAGACCTTGCCGGATGGGTTCGACGGCGTGTTTACGATGATGGCGCGGGTGCGTGGAGTGATGGACTGGCGCAGACGGTCTACATCGAGATGCCAATGCGGCGCATGCAGCGGCACAGCGATTGGACGAACGCGAAGCGAGAGCAAGGTGTTCCAGTGATAGCCGTAGAAAGGCTCGAAGAGAATGACTTCGTCGCCGGGGTTGAGCAGTGCAAGGCCAGCAGCGTAGAGCGCTCCGGTAGCTCCGGCGGTGACGAGAATTTCGCTGTCTCGATCGGCGTGAATGCCATTGTGCTCACTGAGCTTGGCGGCGATGGCCTGACGCAGCGGCGCGATGCCATCCAGCCGCGTGTAGGTGTTGAGGCCGTCATGGATTGCCTGCACGGCACCTTCCGCAACGAGTGGCGGCAGCTCGGTATCGCAGACGCCCTGCGCCAGATTGATGCCGCCCAAACGATCGCACTCGACCGACATGGAGCGAATCTCCGACTGGATGATCAGCGGTGCGATCTGGCTGAGACGACGTTGGCTGGTGATGGAAGACATCAGTCCTTATCTTGAAGTACTGGGGTTGCAGCCTGGCAATTGATGCAAAGCATTCAAATAAGCTGCGCGCACGGAATTGATTGAATGGTTACGAGTGCCGAAAAGGCTAAAGAAAAACTGGCACTGCAAGGATACAGGGCCGGAAGACAGGTTATCTACAACAAGAGCGCAGATAACGTGTGACCCGCTTTACCACCGTCTGGGAGACGAAGGCGCAACTACAGCGGATGCGAGAGGTCTGCATGGAGAATAATCTATAGAGTTCATGCATCAGGGTCAAGTTTGTACAAATTAAAAAGTGGCGCGCCCGGCTTCTCTATTTGTTCAATTCTCTTCGCTTTCCAAACCAAAATAGAAAGCCAGGCTTCAAATCGCGAACTAACTCGGTGCGGTTTCAAAAGTGGACTGTAGTCAATTTTGTAACTCGCGATTCCTAGCCGATGTAGTCGATTCCGTAAACTTCAACAAATTTCAGTACACGATGCTGATTCAAAATGAGTTACAAGTCGCTATTTGTCAGCGGTTTGCCAAAAAAATCGCTGGCCGCTTTGGGGGTACAACCGCCGACCATCTGCTTCCAGAGCAGAGGAGTGGGCTAAATTTTCATAGATTTTAGATATCCTGCTCTCGTATGAGAATCAGGCGCAGTATTTCGCTAGTGTCTTCACCAAGCGTGCAAATCTTCGTATTGCGGTAACACTTGTTCGCCATATTACGGGCTACATAGCCATTCCCCCTATGGATCTGTGGGGGGGAGCTCTGCCACTTTGACCGCCGCCTCTGAAGCAACCAGCTTTGCCATTCCCGCGGTAGTAATACAGTCCTGGCTTCATGGCACTGATGGGTAGCCTTCTCTAGCAGCGCCCGTGCGGAGCTCCCACACGGGTTCAAAGCAACGTCTGCATTCAAAAGCCGTGTTTTTTGCCTTTGATCGATTCGATTTCAATGCGAATTACAGATGTTTGACGGAGATTTTCCTTCGGATAATCGAACTTCTTGTCTGTGAATCGGCCAACAATCCGATTGAGAATTTGTATCTTCTCAACTTCATCGTCAATAAAGCCTGCTTTCCCAAAACCAATCACAGTGCGATGTTTAGCTTCGAAATCGCACGCTTTATCGCTTTCGATCACCCCCTGATCGATCGAAATTTCAAAGCAAACTTTAGGATTGCGCTTCAGTATTTCAATCTTAGTTCCAGCGCTGGCGGAATGAAAATACATGGCAGCTCCGTCGTAGGCATAGAACACCGGAACCAGGAACGGCGAGTCGCCATCTGCAAGGGCAAGATGCATAACTTTGGTTGATGAGAGAATTTCATCAATCTCGTTACGATCGGTGATCTCTCTATCTTTGCGACGCATAGCGCTGTGCGGATGCTCTTGCATTCTCTCTATCTCCCTGGTCTCTTGCTTCTCGCCATCGGCCCATGCGTCTAGGCACTCTCACAACGCTAGCCGCCGCAATGGCATGAGGATCTACTGCTTCTCTTACCGGGAGGACAACTGCGCGAGCCACACTTCGGCACGACCACTACAGCTATCCTTCCATTTCCCATCGCGATCGTCTGGGATTCCACTCGAAGTCCCAACTGATCCAATTCCATCGAAAACCATCTCGGAATATGCTCGCAAGATATTTCGAGCCTTCGGAAGGAGACCATCTCAAAAAACGGCATCAGCACCTCTCGCGACACATGCGGCATCCCGCTCTGGAGAAGCTCAGCAAGATCGATGCGGTAGTTGCCATCTCTTGGATTCCCTACGGGAACCGGTGCCGGCACGGAATTATCCGGCTCCATGCCCATCGTTTGTTCGTGAAGCGCGACATTTTCCAACTGTTCAGTCAGAGACCCCTCCGATTTCCATACGCGGAACCCTAACTCTTCGAGATAGACCTTTACGAGTCCCCGCAGTTCCCGCACGAGGAAGACCTCGCAGTCTTCTAACTGTAAAACGGTGTCCTTCAAGACCGCTCGCATTCCGGCAAGGCCCATCTCCCGTTTCAGCGACATGGAAATCACCTTCGACTCCTGCCAAGCATCTGATTTCTTACCGAAGAGACGGAGTTGACCCTCTTCATAGAAATCTACGACCTCTCCACTTGCATTGACGAAAGCCGCAACGTTCATGAGTCAAACACCTCCAAAATTATTCAATAGTTACGCCGCGTCAGTAGGGCAATCAGCGCAGGAAATGCCCGCAGTCGCAGCAAGATTGAAGCCAGACCACATCGGCACGCTGGAAGAAGCCTTCCTGGCTTTCCTCTTCATGAGCGCCTCGATGTAATCAGGAGGTAGTCCGTGTTCAGAGGCGCCGCGCACTATATGTTCGAGATACTCCTGGCTGGGCTCCTGCGCACTCCCTGTGATGTCCTTCTTGTACATGCGCGCACTGACCGCTCTTCCATCCTGATCCGTCACCGTGACCGGGAAATGGAAGTACATCCCGCAACCATCCATACGCGCACCCTGCCAATCGTCCAGCCGCTCCCAATCGAGACGGCTTAACGCAAACAGTACTCCCCATACTTCGGCTCCAACCATAGGCTCCACGGTTTCCAAAGCTCCATCCCAGACTCCGCTGTAGCCGTAGAAACCCAATCGATGATTTGCCAACCGCGCAATGGATACGGCGACCGGACTGTTGCACCGGGAACGAATTTGCTGCAAGTTCATATTCGCTCCGTAGGCAAAGTACAGATCACGCGTTTCCTCATTGCGCCTGGTGGCACTCAAAATCCGCGGAATAGTTACAAGCGTGCTCCCATCGATCATCCTGGCCTCACAATTATTGCTTTACCTCTGTGGCGCTGAAAGGTTTCTCGCTGAGCCAGCTACCACATGTTGAGGCTCCACTCTCGCGTGCCCTTGTATTCCATGTCGGTAAAGAGCGCATTGGCCATCTCTTCCGCCAGCCAGACGGCTCCTGCATAGCCGACTACTGGATGGCGGAACATACCTGCACGGTCGTAAGTCGGAAAGCCCACCCGGACCATCGGAATCTTATGATCGATGGAGGTAAATCTTCCTTTGGAGTGTCCGAGGATAAGATCGAGTTCGAGACCATTGTTTTTGATCCGATCCTCCATCTCCCAGAGATCGGCATTGGTAATGATGTCCATGTCCCAGTCCACATTTGCCTTGAGTTCCTGGATCCTTGGGTCGTCGTTGTAGGTCGTGGTGTCATCGCCCAGCAGCAACAGCGTGGGCTTCATCTCAAGATCGATACAGAACTGCGCCAAGCCGATGACCAGATCGGGATTGCCGTAGATCGCCACCTTCTTCTCCGCCAGAAACATATGCGTTAGATCGGTCAACGCGTCAATGGCGATGCCACGCTCCTTTACCAGCGACGGTGGAATGGGCTTGCCGGTTATTTGCTTCAAGGTCTGCAGCAAAGAATCTGTATTACGAACTCCGATGGGAGTGGGGCCAATCATAGCTGGAATGCCGTATTTTTTCTCCAGGTACTGAGCCGCTTTACCTCCTTCGTAGCGGTTGAGTGCGAGAGAGGCCGAAGCGTTGGCCGTGCTCCTCAGATCTTCAACGGTGGTCTCGCCGTGAGAGACATGTTGTCCACTGGGCATCAGCGGAGAATCGAACTCCTCGATCTCAAAGAGCACCGTTGCATCGATATCCATCTCTTTCAGGAGATGCTTAAGTGCCTTCACGTCGCCCGGATTGACCCACCCCGTGAAGAGATTGAGTTTTCCATTGGGCTCGCTCTTCGTCGCAAAGTATTTGACGATGTCTCTCACCGCCAGGTCATAGCCGCTAATCATGCTCCCCACAAAACTGGGCGAGTGGATCGGAACGAGATAGACCTCCCGATCCGGATACTTCTCCTTGAGGAGTTCCTCGTTGAGCTGAGTGATGAGACCATCAATATCGTCGCCGATAATCTCAGTAGAGCAGGTCGTGATGATTGGAATGACCTTCACATGGGGATAGCGCATCAGGAGGACGTCCACACCTTCCTCCACGCGCTTCAGAGCGCCAAACACTGCGCCTTCCTCGTGTACAGAAGAAGAAGCGAGTTCAAAGCTTTCCTTGAAGTGCTGTGAAAACATCAGCCGCACGAACATGACGCAGCCCTGACCACCGTGCACGATGCCGATGCAATCCATGATTCCGATACTTGCAAACTGAGCGCCCGCAGGCTGACAGGTAAAGATCGGGTTAATGATGCCGGCGCGTTGCCGTTCCGTGACGTTGCAAGCCATATGCTGCTCCTTAGTAGTGTTGGTCCGTCAATTCCAGATTCAGCGAGCCGGTGATGGTGAGGAAGTCAAGGCGTTCGTGAACGCCCTTCATCAGCGCAGCTATCTCGGTGGTGTTCAGGCTGTTGATCCATGGATAGTGCTGCCGGTAAGATCTCGCCAGAACAACTGCATCCACCCAGTGGCAACGGTCCAGAAGCTCCGCCGGCTTTTCCGACTCATCGCACAAAATCTCCTTCGTCTTGGTCAGAATCTCCCGGTTTTGGCGTTCGCGATCCCATGTCCGGGAATGAAACTGCCAGAGGCAGTGCTTCATGATGTAGTTGATCAACTGCTCGACGCGCTCTTTCATCTGGTTTTCCATTGTTTCCCCCTCACACTGCTTCCTGTAGTTTGTCCTGTTGCAAGTACGGATAATCTTCTGCCGTTTTATTACGCAGACCCGGGATAACATCGAACTTTCCGGTGTACTGCCGCATGTCTTCAGAGTTGCGAACCTCATCGCTCAGATTCACATCGGAGAGTATGCGGCGCGTCACAAAGCCCTTGTCTGTCGCGATCTCATCCTTGCTGATATCCAGCAGCGCTAGCTGGTGGATGGGTGAGTAGATGGCGTTGTAGATGTCGCGGGCAAAGCGCACCCAACCTTCAAAGCCTTTCCACGGACCGTTGTGATAAGCATGTGCATTGAGATAGGGAACGCGAATCTTCTTGGCATACTCACCCGGACGTTTGCCTGTGAAGATGCAATCGGGCTTGAGCTTATACATAGCTTCCAGGCTCTCAAGCTCGTTGGGATCGTCGATGGCGAGGGTTCCTTCCTCGGCTCGTGCAATGCCCTTCTCCATATCACCCTGATGCCCGAATTTTGTATAAACCGATACCACTTCCACACCCATCTCTTCGTGAATGGCATGGGCCCAGTGCCAGAGCTTGGAACCGCCGGGCCAGAGACAGACCTTCTTACCCTGGATACGTTCCTTGTACCAATCGAGTTCGGGCTTCCAACGTGCGGTTTCCTCCCGGATAATCTCTTCGGCGCGCTCCTCAATTCCAAAGAAGAGCCCGATCTTGCGAAGCGAATCAGACAAAGCGTCGAAGCCGAACCCATCGATATCCAGACGAGGAATGCCATACTTCACACGCAGCTCGTTGCAGAGATACTCGGACGAACGGGCGCATTCCAGCACGTTCAGGTGTGCGCGATGCATGCCCCGCAGATCATCGTAGGAGCCGTTCCCGGTGAAGGTTGAGAGCACCTGGATACCCATGCGTTTGAAGTAATCCTGCATGACTTCCTGATCGCCCTGGATGTTGTACTCGCCTACGTAGTTGATGACGTAGTCGCTGGTGATCTCAGGCTCTACGGTTCCAACTTTGTCCTGAAACCAGGCAATACAAATCGTGTGATGACCGCCCGACTGACTGGGGCCGCGGAACCCCGGCGAGTTGCACACGAAGATATCTACATCAGGCAGCTCATCCATTACCTCCTGGGCGATGGCGTTGATGTCATCGCCGATCAGGGCTGAAGCGCACGTCTGGTAGAGGCTCATGCGCTTAATATCCGGAAAAGCCTTGAACGCCTCAAGGATGTTCTGCTTCAAGAGCTTCTCTGCGCCGAAGATGACATGCTTTTCCTTCATGTCCGTGGCAAAGGTATACTTCAGCTGAAAGTTGTCATTGTCACTGATATAACGCTTGGTCTGCCACGTATCATAGGTGCATCCCACCGGTCCGTGGCTAATGTGAATGACATCTTTCATTGGCGTGCCGATAACATGCTTGGCGCCGCAATAGGCACAGCCGCGCTCGGAGATCGAGCCGGGAATGGTATTACGGTATCCCGCAGGAAGAGCGTCAGCCAGATTCTCTCCTGGTCCTTTGTCTACCGCGTGTTGCTTCCTCTCGGGAATACATGTGCTGCAATCGAACTCATGGTATGGCATCGATAGAGTCTCCTAAGTAATTCAGACTGGCTGATGTTCCGGCAAGCAAAACGACCTATTGCGTCGAATTGGCGTATGAATCAGACTCCTGTCGATATCAGTCGGCGAGTCCGTACTTCACAACCATGGCTTCCAACTGATCCATAGAGAGGGGACGGGGGATAACGAAATTCTTGTTTTCGATGATCTTGCGTCCCAGCTCGCTATATTCATGAGCTTGATTTTCCTTGTCGTCATATTCCGTAACGGTCTTCTTGTTGAACTCAGCTCTCTGCACGATATTGTCGCGGGGAACGAAATGAATCATGTGTGTCCCAATGGAAGCGGCAAACTCTTCTATGAATTCGAGCTCTCGATCAACCTTGCGGCTGTTGCAAATCACGCCGCCCAGACGCACGCCGGACTGCTTGGCATACTTCACGAGTCCCTTGCAGATGTTGTTTGCCGCATAAACCGCCATCATCTCACCGGAGGCGACGATATAGACTTCCTGAGCCTTGCCTTCGCGGATGGGCATGGCAAAGCCACCGCAGACTACATCGCCAAGTACATCGAAGAACACAAAATCTAGATCGTCGGTATACGCGCTGTTTTCCTCCATCAAATTGATGGCGGTGATGATGCCGCGTCCAGCGCAGCCAACGCCGGGTTCTGGGCCGCCGGATTCAACGCACTGGATATCCATGTAGCCACGCTTGATAACTTTGTCGTTCGTGACCTTTTCCGCCCCTTGCTCCCGCAGCACATCCATCAAGGTCTCCTGCGGTTTTCCACCTAGAATCAGGCGAGTGGAATCGGCTTTGGGATCACACCCGTGAATGAAGATCTTCTGTCCGTGAAAATGCGCCAGGGCCGCCGCTGTGTTCTGGGTCGTCGTCGATTTTCCGATCCCGCCCTTACCGTAAATTGCAATTTTTCTCATATCATTCCTCCGCGAGTTGGTCTTCCCTGGATGCGTATTTGTCTTCTCTATATGCACGATGTTTGCCAAACTCATATTTGTGCCGACTGATCGCAAAATAAATAATTACGGCAACAACTCCACCACATCGAAGGCGCAGTTATCTTTCGCTGAATAATGGGCTTACGGGATTCCTGCTAATGAGGTGCCAGCGAATAAATAGTTCACCGGCTAGTTAGTTAGAAAATCGCATTACATGCGCGGGGAGATGGAGATGTTCTCTTCCGTACATATAGAGCGAGGAATGTGCAGATACGTGCTGGTCTTATGGAATAACTCAGCGCCATTGAGGCAGCCTTGAGTTGTCTATACAGAAGGCAATGCAACGGAGTAAAGAGTTCGAAGTCGACAAACTCTGTGAATTGCCAGGAGTAATCTACTGGACTTCAGCCCAGGGAGGTGCGAGCAGCAGATGGGCGCTCAAGTATTGGAACGCCTCAAATGCAAATGGAGTACGACTTAGGCCTAAAGGGAACTATTGACTGCGAGCCTGTAGTCCTTGTAGCTGATACTGTATTTCTCCATACGCAAACCCAGCATCCTGCGTGTAAGCCCCAAGTTCTCAGCCGCTTCGCTTATATTGCCGCCATGCACTTTGAGCGCATCAACGATCATTTCGTATTCGATTGCACCCAGTCTTGCGCTGAGACCACCTTTTTGAATAGTTCCAGAGAGAATGGGCGTTTGCAGCGATGGAGGCAGATTGTAGCCATGGATCACGCCGTCCTCAGCAAGAATAATTGCCCGCTCGATGACATTTTCCAGTTCTCGAACATTGCCCGGCCAATGATAGCTCATGAGCATATTGAGCGCAGGAGTCGAAATCCGATGAATCTCTTTGTTGCTCTCCTTGGAATACCGGGAGACGAAATAATCGGCGAGGGCAATGATGTCGCTGGACCGTTCGCGTAGAGGCGGAATAGTGATAGGAAAGACATTCAGGCGATAGTAGAGATCTTCGCGAAACTCACGCTTCTCCACCATATCCGCCAGATTGCGATTGGTCGCCGCGACAATACGGATATCGACTTTAATCTGACGGCTGCTGCCGACTCGCTCGACCGTTTTCTCCTGCAGCACCCGAAGCAGTTTGGCCTGCACTGATAGCGAGAGTTCCCCGATCTCATCCAGAAAAATAGTACCCCCATCCGCCTCTTCGAATCGCCCTTTGCGGGAGTTTTGCGCTCCAGTGAACGAGCCTTTCTCGTGACCAAAGAGCTCACTTTCGATAATGCTCTCAGGAAGAGCGGCACAATTGAACTGGACCAGCGGACCTTCCGGACAGAATCCCGAATAGTGGATGGCATTGGCAACCAATTCCTTCCCAACTCCGCTCTCGCCCAGTATCAGCACAGTTGTCTTGGTCTGGGCTACTTTCTGGATAAGCCCATATACCTCGCGCATTCCCTTGCAGTTCCCGATGATATTCGATGGCCTGAACCTGTCCTTGAGCGCGTTTTGCAAGCGCAGGTTCTCATTGATCAACGATACTTTCTCGACGTTTTCAATCAGGTAGAGTTCAACCGACTGGGCCATCATGGAAGCAATAATGTCCATCAGTTCCACGTCCAGTTTGAGCAGTACCTCATTGTCGTAGATGCGCTCTGCGCTAATGGTTCCGAGCACTTTGCCGCCGCGCATAATCGGAACGCAGAGAAAAGAGAGGTCGTTGTCTTCAGCAGTGCGAGTACGCGTGCGACTAAGAAAATTAGGATCATCCCCGATTCTGGGAACCACCATGCTCTTCCCGGCTTCTACAACCTTTCCGGTAATCCCCTCACCAAAACGATAAATTCCACGTGTCTCTTCTTCTTCTGACAGTCCAAAACTTTCATGGATATAACTCGTTCCGGAGGTGCGATCATACAGACTCACCGTGCCCCGGATCACACTCATATACTGCTCCATCATACGAAGCAAAATATGGACCGTATGGGACAGGTCGGCACTTTGGATTATGACTTGGCTCATCTCATGCAAAAGGGGCAAAGCCTTGATCCGGCATTCGCCGGCAAGACAAGTCCAACCGACTTCATCTTGAGAGCCCTGCATCATTCCCCTTTGAACGTTGACCGGAAACCTGGAGCTGTCTAACCGTGCCATCTCAGATACACCTACAGTGTTCGTTGTTTATGTGGCATTACATCTGCAATGCCGGCAAGACTGAATGGTCTTCTAGAATCTGCCCTACTCAGGAGAATGACGCGAAGCTGGATAGTCTGAGTTACGCAAGAATGCAAAGAAGAAGTAGCTGCTACTCCCGGGGAAGGATGGATCTAAATACCGGAACGTTACCCAGTACATACATCCAGCAGAACTACAAAAGGAGGGAAGAAAAGAATCGGAACCATAGGCCGCAAGATAGTGCTTGACGCTTCAAGGCGGGTGGATCACAACACAAATCCCGCTACAAGGTGACGAGCAATGGGTGTCCATGGGTGATGCTAACATGCGATTTTCTACGTTTGCAATCGTATAGATACTTATATTGTGCAGAATCACCCCTCTTTATTTACTCAAGCTAAATAACGAGGAAAAAGGGGACAGTCGTGGGCGGTAGCGCTTCCGCACATTACACAAACTCCCTCATATGAGGGCAGCAATGTGATCTATGTAGACAATTTCACCAAATAGCAATCTCCGCTCAAGACGCAATTTTCAGGCACTCATTTACAGAAAGGTTTGGCGCATCCAGTACTGCGCGATGAAAGCGGTAGAGGTCTTCACGAGACGGCGGTAACTTATGAAGGATGAAGTGCTTACGAATAAGCGCGAGGATTTTCTGCGAGCTACCTTCATCCAGAAAAATTCCAAGCTCCTTGTATGCCCACTGGACGCCAGCAGCCCCGGAGTGTTTGCCAAGTACGATCTGATGGCTTCGACCCAACTCTGATGGATCGAGGAACTGATAGTTGTTCTGATCACGGAGCAAACCGCTAACATGAATGCCGGACTCGTGCATAAAGATGTCATCGCCAACTACTGCCTTATTAGCAGCAATAGCACGTCCAGAGGCTTTGGCAACCATGGTCGATAATTTTTTCAATAACACTGGCTGAACACCCGTCTCGCGTCCTTCAAGATGACGCAATGCAATCACAACCTCTTCCAGCGGAGCGTTCCCAGCGCGCTCGCCCAGTCCGTTGACGGTTGTGCTCACATGCGTAGCACCGCCGCGCACCGCCGCCAGCGAATTTGCCGTTGCTAGACCCAAATCATTATGCGCGTGGATCTCCAGTTCCATCTCGGTTGCATGCCGCAGCCGAGTGAAGATATCGCGCGTTGCAAAAGGTTCAAGCACGCCCAGCGTATCCGCGAAGCGAAACCTAGTGGCGCCAGCATGTTCAGCTACTTCGAGCAACTGGAGAAGGAAGTCGATATCGGCGCGTGAGCTATCTTCTCCACCGAGCGAGACGATCAGCCCACTATCCCGCGCCGTTCGGATCAGAGTCTCAGTCTGCTGTAAAACCCAACCTCTATTCCGACGCAACTTGTGCGTAATCTGCTGGTCAGAGACGGAGATGGCAAGATGAACTCTGGAGACACGGCAGGCGATAGCAGCCTCAAGATCACTTTCACGCATGCGGCACCACGCAATCAGGTTTGCCGGCAACCCCAGGGCCACCACAGCCCGAATCTCTTCCTGTTCGCGCGGTCCCATGGCCGGGATTCCAATTTCAAGATCGGAGACGCCAGCCGCTGAAAGGGCGGTTGCAATTTGCAGACGCTCCTCCAGCGTGAACGCTACGCCAGCCGTCTGCTCCCCATCACGCAGCGTCGTGTCATTCACGATTACCTGGGGTAATACAGCATCAGGCACAGCCATCGGCTTCTCCCTTGCACGACGATCCGCATACAAATTTCTCCGCCTTAACCATGAACTTCAGACTGTCGCCAACAGCGGTAGCGTGCAGTGCATCGTCGATTGAGCCCTCCACAACACCAACAGTCATGCCATAATGCGCGAAGATTCGCTTTGGCGTTGGTCCTGCTCCACTTACCAGAATTCCGCAGCAGTCCTTCAGGAGCTCCAACATATTCAACCACCGGACTGCCCCACCGGACTCGGAGGAAACAGAGCGAAGATCAACCAGAACAGGCTCGTCAGCGCTCGGCTTGTAGATTCGCAACTGTGTGGCCTCGCCTAGATGCTGATTCACGGATAGTCCGTCCACGCTTGCAATGGCGACATACGGTCGCTCGCGAGTAGCCACCAACCGTAATGTCGGAGAGAGAGCCATCGACACTCCGGATTTCGTATTGATTTTCGTAGCAGAGATCGATGGAGCTTGCCTTTCAGCGGCGCGACCCGCAATCTGCAGCAATTCAATCTGCGCCTGTGAGTGCTCTTCTCCCACTAACCCCGCAGCATCAGCACGGCATCGGGAGCAGTGGCTCATCTGCGAAAGATATTGCGATGCATCCCGTCGCACCTCTACAATGAGTCTCTTCTCTGGCTCCGGGATATTGGCAAAGGGAGTCTTCGGGGTGGGAAACAAAGCCATAATATTGTGGATGTTTGCTCCCAGTTCCGCCACAGTCCGCGCCACGTCGAGGATGTGACCGTCATTTATACCGGGAACATAGATGGTATTCACCTTCACCGTCATACCATGAGCCGACAAGGCCGTAATGCATTTAGCCTGATTCTCCCAGAGCAGCGCCGCAGCCTCCACACCCTCCCTCCGGCGGCCATCGATGGACATCCATTGATACAACTGTGCGCCCACCACCGGATCAACTGCATTCACCGTCACGGTAATGTGGGAGACCCCGATTCCAGCCAACTCATCGACATAGGGCAATAGGGCAAGACCATTGGTTGCAACGCAAAGCAACAAATGGGGAAACTCAGCCTTGACCAACCGAAGTGTCTCCAGCGTTTCCTGGGGACAGGCGAAGGGGTCGCCCGGGCCTGCAATGCCAACCACGCTCAGGTTCCGAGCCTTATTCACATAGCTCCGCAGATACTCGAGGGCTTGGCGAGGGCTGAGGATAGCGCATGTTACGCCGGGACGGCTTTCATTGACGCAGCTAAATTTACGGTTGCAGTAGTTGCATTGCATATTGCAGCCTGGGGCAACAGGCAGATGAATGCGAGCGTGGGTGTGGCGCGCTTCCTGATCGAAGCATGGGTGTTTCTCAGGCTCAGGCGCGCAAGGCTTAGTCGCACAGGCAAAGAGTTGATTCATTGAGCCTCCTTCCGCTTCGGCTTGTTCAATATGAGCAGTTGGCTGCTTCATTCGGCCACGGCCATGAAATACGAAGACATCGATGATGCTTACGGTGTTGACTGCAATTGAAGCTCCAAACTTGCTTCAAAGCGAGAGACCAGAGATCTACAAGGAAATCCAGTCTTCCTCATAGCGCGGCCCTAACCCAGCCATTGATTCGGCATGTCGGGCTATGTACTGAGTCCACTGGTCTTATGGATTATGAAAGGGATGGCAGACAGGTCGCGAGAGTTTCACCATAGTCGCGATCCGAGGGGTCGATCCGAGTTCCGAAAAAGAATCTGCGAATACCGTACAGCGATAGCAAAGGAAGAGAAGATGTACATCCGCGTATGCAATCAGCCATTATCGTACATATATGTTGCTGTATGATCGCACGTCTCAGTCGAGCAGACTGTAGTCATTTTTGTAACAGACGAATCCTCGCAGATGTAGACGATTCCTCACCGTTCATCAAAGTTCAACAAGTAACGCTGATTGCAAAAGACCTACAAGCACTTATTTATCATTAGTTTGCCGTAAAATCCATGTCCTGCTTTGGGAGCAGAGGGTCGGGGGTTCGAATCCCTCCGCCCCGACCATTAGGGATCGTAAGTTTGCTTTCCGTAGGCTTTGCCTGGCTAACGCATGTTTCCATTCACCGGCGTTGTGCCTGCAGAATTAAACGTTGCGCCGACCGGAACAATAATGTCAGCAGCGGAACGGCTGTTGTCAGTGCCCGTACGCAGATCAATGCGCACCGCATCAATCCCCTTTTCATTCGTCAGATACTGCTGAATATTCTTACTGCGCTCAGCACCGATCTCAGGCTTCTCATCCTTGGCATAATTCCCAACGACAACCAGACGTGCTGTGGAATCATGCTGCAGAGCCAGTGCAACATCATCAAGACATCCCTTCGCCTCATTATCGACACGCATCGGACGCTTACTATCACGGGCAAACGAAATGGAACAGAGGCTGCGCGTCTCAGGAATGGCAACCGGCGGCGGAGCAAGTATGGTCACATCTGTTGTTGATACAGCTGACCGACCGAGATCGTCAACAACATTACAAGTGATCGTGATGGCTCCGGGACCAGCTCCGGCAGTAGCCAGAGTAGCGGTTGCGGTGTCTCCTGTTACCGTACCTGCTGTAGCCGAGTAGGAATAGGTGAGCGTGTGACCCTGTGGACTGTTAGCGAGCGAAGTAATGGTGGAACTATCCCCGGGATTAAGGGAGGATGGGGAAGCCGAGCAAGCAATTGTGGGAGGTGCGGGCGATTGAATTGTAAAGCTGGTAGTGCAGTTCGCCTGCTGTGCAGGATGGCTTCCCTGCATCACGTGGCCATTCACTGAGTAGGTGCCGGGGCCAACACCTATGGTATTGAGAGTCGCGGTGCTACCGGCTGGTGCGAGCGTTCCGCCATTCGTCGTCCAGCTATAAATGGCTTTACGCTTCGGGTTTAGATTTGTCGCCACAGCAGTAACCGCGAAGGGATCTCCGGGAAATGCCGTGGCAGGCTCGATGCTGCACGCGAGTTGTACAGGTTGAAGCGGCGTCATGTCGCCGAAGCGAAAAACAAGCCCCGTAGAGAGACGCAGATCATTTTGGCTGGTACTGGACGTACCCGAAGGAACCGCAGCGAAGCGCGTCATCATGTATTCTGCCTGAACCGCACGGAGCGATATGTGACGCGTCAAGCCGATATCCAAACCGCCGCCCGCCGTCATGGCAAAAGCATCCTGCTCCGGCAGAGCGATGCAGGAAGAGCCGCAATTAGAGACGGTGACGGTAGTTGCATGCACGCCACCAAAGAGAGCCTGGGCGAAGGGCGTGAAGCGCGTAGAGTTACGGAAGGAAAGACGCGGCCCAAAGAGATAGGTGTAGGCCGTGCCGTTCGCATCCACTACCAGAGGCTGGTTCGCACCCGAGCCAGTGAGCTGCACCTGGCTATCATCGTAGCCACCGAAGTCAGCAACAAGGCCAACATAACGGTTCAGGTTGAATGCAAGGGATGCACTGCCTCCGTTCAGACCTACCATGCGATTCCCTGCTACCGTCTGATTGAACCCTGCTCCGAAGTGCGTATACCCCAGGAAGAGTTCAATACGTGGCGTGTAGTTGTATCCCTGCTCTGGCTGCGGCGCAGATGGAAGAGCACTTTGAGCAGGCAGCAGGGATACGTTGAGCAGCGTAACTGCTGCCAGGGTTGCGAGCATCCGCGTATAGACGTTCATTTCAATTCTCCTCACGTGATCGCCTGTGATTAAGGCGCTGGTACATTGATGACGGTATTGACGATGGTGACAGATGGCCCCAGGGACAACACTCTGCCGTTGATCGTAGTGATAGCAGCAACACCTACGGTTGAAACGGAAGCTCCGGCTTGCGCGATGACGGTTCCTGACATTGTTCCGCCGCCAAGTATGCCGTTGATGGTTGCAAAGCTGCCGACCTGCCAGAAGACGTTCTTCGCCTGAGCTCCATTGACGAGGAGCACACTGCGATGCGCGGTTGGCGTACCAACGGTGAGGTAGGAAGCCATTTGGAATACCCAGAAGGCATTGGGATTGCCCTGTGCATCGAGCGTAAGATCGCCCAGCGTCAGGTTGTAATATCCGGGCGCAGATTTGTAGATGCCGGGTGCCAGAGTGCGAGTACCCAGTTCACCTGCACCACCACCACCACAGCCCGGGCATACCGAAACATCCAAGCCGTTCGGGAAGGCAGCGAGACTGTTGTAAGCGGTCAGCGCATCTGCTGCAGCCTGAGCCGCAACAGCAGCCGTAACGGCCGTTCCTTCATTGGGACATGCAACCGTAGGAGGAGGAGCAGCGGTGTAGATGGTTCCATTGACGAATCCACCCGTACCGACTGGCGTCTCCGTATAGGAGCAGCCGACACCGGTATCGTGGAAGTCGACGACCTTGGTTGAGACACCCGTGGTGCCAATGTTGCCGTTGATCACAGTGGAGGACCCAGAGTTCGTCATCCCTGCGGAACCGCCAAAGTCACCGAAGAGTGCTGCGGTGCCCAGGTTGACCGGCGGTACAACTACTGCGGCACCTGTTGTAAAGCTCCAGGGATTGGGGCCGGTAGTTCCCAGTGGATTGCCCTCGAGATCAGTTGCTCCGGATGTGACGAGCGCGGTATAGATGGTGCTACCGGTGAGCGCGGACGCAGGTGTGAGTGTCGCGATAAAGTTGATCGGGTCATAGGCAACTGTTGCAGTTACCGCAGGCCCACTTGGCGGTGTCAACTTGAAGGACGTAGTTGTGATCGTCAGAGGATTCATCGCCTCATTGAACGTCGCACTGACTGTTTGATTGAGGGCCACACTGGTGGCTCCATTAATGGGAACCGTTGAGACTATCTGCGGCGGGGTAGTGTCTACAGCCGCACCGGTTGAAAAGGCCCAGACATAGTTAGCAGCCATCGTATTGCCTGACAGATCCGTAACCCCAGTGGTGATGGTTGCGGTATAAGTGGTACTGGATGCGAGATTAGCTGTCGGTGTAAATGTAGCCGTATTGCCAATGCTTGCATACGTAACCAGCCCAGCTACAGCAGTTGTACCTGGACCTGCCAAGGTGAACGTTATCGAGTTAATCGTGGCAGCGCTCATCGCTTTACTGAAAGTAGCGCTAACCGTTTCGTTGAGTAGCACGTTTATAGCTAAGTTTGCTGGGATCGTCGAAACTACCGTTGGCTTCGTGGTATCCGGTGCAGCAGCAGTCGTGAACGTCCAGATGTAGCTACTAGCCAGCGTACTACTCGCCAGATCGGTGACCCCGGTAGTGATAGTAGCCGTATATTGCGTACTGGCCATCAGGCTGCTTGCGGGTGTGAATGTTGCCACAGAACCCGCGGCAACATACGTGACCGGCCCAGTTACAGCTACTCCACCCACGGTGGTCTTCAGAGTGAAGGTATTTGCATTAATGGTGGCAGCATTCAAAGCATTATTGAAAGTCGCAGTAATGGCCTGGCTTATAGGTACACTCGTGGCATTATTCGAAGGGGTTGTAGCAATCACTGCGAGCGCAGCCGAAGTGACTGCGGTGCGGAACGTCCATACATAGTTATTGGCAAGCGGATCAGCCGGCGTGGCTGTATCAGTAGCACCGGTCTTAATCGTAGCCGTGTAGAGCGTATTCGCGAGCAGGAGCGCGGGAGTAAAGGTCGCAACCGAACCTGAACATGTAACCGTTCCGGAGACGGATGTTGCACCAGGTCCCGTCAAGGTGAAGTTCGTCGCTGGGGTACTTAGGGTGGCGCAATTCATCGCCTTGCTGAATGTAGCCGTTAGCACCTGATTGATCGGCACGCCTGTTGCGCCATTCGCCGGTACCGTCGCTAATACCGTCGGCTGAACCGCAGTAGTAAAGCTCCATACAAGATTCGCGGCTGGCTCAATGCCCAGCGTATTTGCCACGCCGGTGGTGATAGTGCCCGTATAGACCGTGTTGTATGCGAGATTGACACCGGGGGTAAACGTGGCTGTCGCGTTTGCAGCCGAGTAAGCCACGCTTCCACCCACCGCAATATTGCCTGGGCCTACCAGGGTAAACGTGGATGCTGACAGCGTAGCTGGATTCATCGCCTCACTGAAAACGGCAGTGAGTGCCTGATTGACTGGAACACCAGTAGCGCCATTTGCAGGTGATGTAGCTCCAGCTAATGGCGGCGCCGAGTTGACTGTTTCTTTACCACACCCGGCAAGGCTGATGAGTAGAGAGGCTGCAAGAAAAATCCGGATACCAAAATTGTAAACACGCATTGTGTGCCTCGAGTAGAGCGAAGAAGCGCCCGCTGTTCAATTCAAGGGGGCACGACCTGAAGCGCTAGATATCTGCTGCTAAGAAATAGGGCCCATGGGCTCCACGGTCTGTGCAATACAGCTCACAGGACGTAAATAAGAGCCAGTTGTTCTGGAAATTACAGCAAGAGACAGATGTTTCTCTCGCGAAAGGCAGGTAACTGTACACCACATGAGAATGCTTATCTCACCGCTCGAGTTGTCTTAACGATTCTTTTTAAATAGAGATCCATACAGAATCTGACATATCCAGATTCATGCGCTGAATACGAGTCTTGTGCGGAGCTAAATAGCTCCACCGCAACATTTAGCCATGGAAATTACGCGGCGAGTGGAGTAGTGACTGGTGTCGCGAGTTGAGATTGCTCCAGATCGATTGATTAATTTGTAAAGTGTCGAACGGGCTGAGAGGAGTGAACTGCCCCGCATACCGGTATCATTTTCATCTCCCACTGCTTGAACTCTACGAAAGGGCCGCACTCCTTCGAGGCCAGGCTTTCGATCAGTTATCGACCTAGTGAGTTCCAGCGGTAAATGAATTGAAAGCACACACCGTTTTCTAATGGCTACGCAGGCCTCAGAAGCGGCTAGAGCTCAAATATTTCACTGATTGGTAAGACCAAATCAAAAAAATAACGATCCCTGACGACAACGCATTCTTGCAGGATGGCATTTATTAGCCTTGACAAGGCATAAAATCGGCAGGTAGATTTCAGATAATCCGACCACTACGGTACGAGGTTCGATAGGGTATTGGTATTACCAGTCAATCGGGGATTCTGACGTTTCAATTAGCAAGCGACAAAGCACTAAGGGTATATCCCCGGCGGCCAAGAAAAGGTTTTCCAGTCTTCTGCGGAAATGGGGAACCGACAAATTGGCTATTCGATTTAGTACGACATCGTTCAACAAATACAGCGCTCGTAGCGCTGCGTGAGGGTGTAATGCGGCTAAGCCGATGTTTTATGGGCACTGTATTGATTGGATTTGCGGCAATAATCACCATGACAGCCAACGCGCAAACGCTGGCCACGGGTGACACGCGCACCGTGATCGAGCCCACATTCCCAGCGGTATGCTCTACGGTTTATTCGCAGATGGCGATTGTCAACGGCGGACCGGCGTCGGAGACGGCATTTGATACGACACGCATCCAGAGCGCGCTTACAACGTGCCCGTCAGGCAAAGCCGTTGAGCTAGCAGCTTCTGGCGGCAATTACGCGTTTCTGATTGCGCCGATCAATATTCCGAATGGCGTTGGGCTGATCGTCGATGGCGGGGTCACGGTCTTCGCATCGCGTAATCCTGCAGATTACCAAATCACTTCCGGCGAGACCTGCGGCAGCTATGGAGCTAATGGTAGCGGCTGCAATAACCTCATCAAACTAAATAGCAATGGCACCAGTTCGGGGATCGGGATATATGGCTATGGAGTGATAGACGGGCGTGGTGGATCGACCATGCTGAAAAATGGCGTGGATTCTGGCATCAGCTGGTGGACGAATTCGGATCAAGCAAATACAGCAGGATCGTCGCAGGACAATCCGATCATCATGAAGTCATCGCACGCCAATAATTTCGTACTGTATAAGATCACACTACGCAATTCGCCCATGTTTCACGTTGGGTGGGGTGGTACTGGGTTTACCGCCTGGGGAGTGAAGATCTCTGCACCTTTCACAGCGCACAATACAGATGGGATTGATCCAACAGGATCTAATATCACGGTTACAAATGCGTCTATCTCAGATGGTGACGACAATATCGCCGTTGGCGCTAGCAGTGCCTCGTCAAATGTCACTATCTCCAATGTGACCACTTATAGTGGACATGGCGTCTCGGTGGGCAGCTATACATCGTCTGGCCTGACGAACATGCTGGTAACAAACGTGAATATGGCGGGAACAGCGGCAGACGGTAATGCTACCGGGCTCCGCTTGAAGTCTGCTGCAGACCGCGGTGGACTTCTCAATACGATCACGTATCAGAATATTTGTATCCGGGATATCCGATATCCTCTCCAACTTAACCCGTTCTACAACACGAATACAGGTACGTTGCTTCCACAATTTCAAAATATTGTTTATCAGAACGTGCATGTGCTTACACCTACCGGCACACAGTATCCGTACCAAGTACAACTGCAAGGCTACGATGCAAATCATGTCTCAACGGTGACCATGAACAATGTGGTCTTTGATCAGTTGCTCGCTGCAAACGTGAAGCCCGCACCGGAATACACAACTATTGCACTCGCAGGGAATGTGTATCCTGCATTCCTGCAGACACTGACTGGCACGGGCGTGAGCTATACGGGAACAGCCACCTCCACGGCGACGGGCGGCGCATCAGCGTGCACAAATCCATTTCCCTACATCGTAGGCGAACTCTATCTCTCTACGGCGTCAGCTACGAACCTGCAGAATGCGTCGATTGCGCCGACCGATTCAGTAACGCTGGACGCCATGGTGGAACCTGCAATGTCGCAGACGACATTCAACGGTACCGTGGGAAATTGGACGGGGACTGCGGCACCGACACAATCAGTTAGCTTCTACGAAGGCAGCACCCTGGTGGGCACTGCAGCATTAGGCGCCAATGGGACGCTCGCTCCGCTAACACTAACCAACGTAACTACAGGCACTCACACCTACACGGCGCAGTATCCGGGAGATGCTAAATACAGTGCATTGACTTTCGGCTCCGTCACGGTGACGGTGGCTGCAGCAACAGTAGCGACGACCACAACCTTGACTGCCCCAGCAACCTCAACGTATGGATCCAATGTAACTCTCTCTGTGACCGTAACAGGCGCGGGCGGAACACCAACAGGCAGCGTAGCCTTCTATGACGGAACGACGTCGCTAGGATCGACTGCGATGGTAAGCGGTGCGGCATCGCTCATTGTCTCTCTAACCGGCGGTACACATTCGCTGACAGCTGTGTATAGCGGTGACGCGACGTTTGTGAAATCCACCAGCACAGCTTCTACTTTGACCGTAACCTCAGCTGGTTCGACAACAACGGTAACTGCCAATCCGACAACTGTTAGTGTGAATGGAACCACGGCTCTGACCGTGACCGTAACCGGAGTGACCGGTGCTCCCCTACCCACTGGCACAGTAAACTTTGCCGATGGCAGCACGAGCCTGGGGAGTGCAACGCTGAATAGCGCCACTGGAGCGGCAACCTTCACAGCAACGATGCCAACAGGTGGTGCACGCACGGTGACAGCGAGCTACATGGGTGATGGAAACTATGCGGCTTCGAGTGGAGCAACGGCAGTGCAAGTGACAGTAGCAACCACGACAACGCTGACGGCACCAGCAACAGCGATATACGGAGCAAGTTTCACGCTCTCCGCAACGGTTAGTGCGACGGGCAGTGTACCGACGGGCAGCCTCTCGTTCTATGACGGCACAACACTGCTGGGCACCGCACAGACGCTGGTCAATGGCACAGCTTCGCTCAGTGGCGTGACACTCCTAGGCGGGGCACACAATCTGACGGCAGTGTATGCAGGCACAGCGACGTACGTGACGTCCACCAGTTCAATTTCCGTCGTGACCGTGTCTACAGCGAGCACTACTACGCTACTGGCCATTACGCCCACAACACTTATCGTGAACGGCTCTGCAACATTCACGACGACAATAACTAGCACCGTATCGTCTTCGACACCGCCCACAGGCACAGTGACGTTTACGGATGGCAGCACTAGCCTAGGCGTAGCATCCGTTGCATCAAGCACTGGCACCGCTACCATCACAGTTCCCTTGACGACGCTGGGTTCCAATGCAATTAAGACTTGCTACAGCGGTGATACAAACTATGCGGCATCTTGCGTAACGGTCAATGTCACCGTCAATGCAATTGCAACGACTACAACATTGAGCCTGAGTTCATTGACTGTTTATCCCGGTGGCGTTGTCGCGCTGACCGCTACCATGACGCCCGCCGTAGCCACACAGACGGTTACGTTCTTGAACGGCACAGCAACACTTGGCACAGCACAAACAAACGCTTCCGGTGTGGCAACTTTTGCGGTGACAGCGGGAGCAATGAACACCATCTATACGCTGTCAGCCAACGTGATGGCGGCGGGAAATTATGGAGCATCGAGCAGTGCAGTGCAGGCGCTCACCGTGGTAGCGCCGATCACGATGTCTGCTCTGCCAAACCCAATTTCAATTGCCCCGGGAAGCTCAGGAACCGTGAATCTGACGCTTACACCAGCAGGAGGATTTACGGGAGCCGTAACGTTGACCTGTACGCCAGCGGCGAGTTATGTGACATGTACAACGCCAAGTTCGAGCGTCTCGGTCATCGGACTGGCGCCAGGAACCACGAGTGAGACAATCAACGTGGCAGCAACGACATCAATGCTGACGAACGGCACACACGGTGACACGCTACTGGCCTTGCTTGCTCCATTTGGACTGCTAGGGCTGGTACTGGGCACACGCAAACGGCTGCAGCAAGTGATGTGGATGCTGCTGTTGGCCATGGGAATTCTGGTTGGGATCACGGGTTGCGGGGCAGGTAGTTCTGCCTCCTCCTCGACTGGCGGTACCGCACCTTCTGGATCGCAGACCGTGACTCTGGTGGCAACCGCTGCCGGTATATCGCAAACAACGACGATCACGGTCAATATCCGCTAGAACGACGACGGGTGCATGCTGCATTTGCTGTATTTCTTCACTGGCCGCATCATGGTAAGCGAAGGAGATATCGCCATGAGTATTGTTTCCGCAACTGCAGCAGGTACTGTCCGAATCGGCGACATCACCGTCAATCGTCTGGGCTATGGCGCCATGCGCATTACCGGCAAGGGAGTGTGGGGACCGCCAGTCGATCGCGCTTCAGCGCTGGCAACACTGCGCCGTACGGTGGAACTGGGTGTCAACTTCATCGATACGGCTGACTCCTATGGACCCGACGTCTCAGAGGAACTGATCGCCGAGGCGCTGTCGCCCTATCCCACCGGACTAGTTATTGCCACCAAGGGAGGATGGGAGCGTGTTGGCCCAGGCCAGTGGATACACAATGCCAGCCCGAAGCATCTGGAGCAAGCAGTAGAAGGCAGTCTAAAAAAACTGCGGCTAGATTGCATTGATGTATATCAACTACATATTCCCGATCCTGCCGTTTCCTTTGACGCGTCAATGGAAACGCTGGCCCGCTTGCGCCAGCAGGGAAAGATCCGCCATATTGGCCTGTCAAACGTCACGATGGAACACGTAGAACGCGCGCGGAAGATTGTGCCGATTGTCTCTGTACAGAATCGCTATAGCTTCGCGGACCGCGAGTGGAATTTTCTACTGGACCACTGCGAAAAGAATCAGATTGTTTTCATTCCGTGGGCCCCTCTCGGCCAAAATCGACAGGCCATCGAAGTTCTTCAACAGGTAGCAACGGAACTCGGGGTTACGCCCATCCAAGTGGCGCTGGCGTGGCTACTACGCCGATCACCCATTGTGCTTCCAATTCCAGGGACCGCATCCGTCGCCCATCTGGAAGAGAATGTAGCAGCTGCCGCCCTGAGGCTTCCAGATGCAATTTATCAGAGACTTGCAGACCTCCATGTGGCACCGGCCAGCTTGCGAGATTAGGTCGCATATGTGCGCCTTCCGCAATATTACAAGTAAGAGCTAGAATCGTTGTCAAGGTCCGCTGTCTTCCCCCAATGGATTGAACTACGCGCTTCAAGCCCAGATGCTTAGGCGCTCCGGGGGAACATCGTGTTCAGGCCGAAGCCTGGAAAATTGCGGCTGGTTCATCTGCGCGCGCTATCGCAGCTCGTCTTTCTGGCCATTTTTCTCTTTCTACTGCTGCGCACGGCACTCCGTGAAGCACTCAGTACAGGCAGTGAAATTCACCTTCGAATTCCCGTACGACTCTTCTTCCAGCTTGATCCGTTGGTAGCTCTTTCGAATGCACTTGCCACGCATGCGCTCTACCGCGGCCTGCTCTGGTCACTTCTTGTCCTGCTGCCAACTATATTCCTGGGCCGGTTTTTCTGCGGATGGATTTGTCCAATGGGCACCATCCATCACTATTTCGGGCATCTGCGTACGGATAAGAAGCGTGGGAAACGTCTCATCGATTCTAATCGCTACAAATCGTGGCAGGCCATTAAGTATTTCATTTTGATTGCAACTCTATTCGCCGCGCTCTGTGGCACTGGAATTGTTGGATGGCTGGATCCGTTCAGCCTGCTGGTCCGTTCACTGGGGCTCTCCATGCTGCCCGCGTTGAACTACTCCGCCAACGCACTGTTGAATCTGTTAGAGCAGAGTCACTCCCATGTGCTGCAATTCGTGGGAGCTAACCTACACACCATATTCAGCACTACGTTTCTCAACTTCAAGCAGCCACACTTTCAACTCGGCATTCTGCTCGGTATCATTCTCATAGCACTCGCCGCAGCGAATTTTCGTATTACCCGTTTTTGGTGCCGTGCGATCTGTCCACTCGGGGCATTGCTGGGAAGCGTCTCGCGCTGGTCCATATTTGGTTTGCACAAGGATTCGGCAGCGTGCGACCAGTGCAATCGCTGTCTGATGCATTGCCAGGGAGGAGACAATCCCATCGGCGGCGCACCATGGCACAAGGCGGAGTGCCACATGTGCATGAACTGTGTGGATGTGTGCCCGCACCATAGCCTAGCGTTCAAGTTTTTCCGCAAGGAACCAGAAGTTGCGAGCACCAGCCTGGGCCGTCGCAAGGCACTAATCGGGATCGCAGCAGGCGCTGCCGCTGTTCCACTGCTGCGTGCTAATACCGCATTGGGCAAGAGCCGTAATGAGCGACTTATCCGCCCACCTTCCGCCCTGGAAGAAGCCGACTTTCTCTCGCGCTGCATTCGCTGCGGAGAATGCATGAAGGTATGTCCCAACAATTCTCTACAACCTGCATTTACAGAGGCTGGTCTGGAAGGGCTGTGGACGCCGGTACTGACGCCACGCATCGGCTATTGCGAACCAAGTTGCGTTCTTTGTTCAGAAGTATGTCCGACCGGTGCAATCTGGAAGATCACTCCACAAGAGAAGGGCTGGGTAGTCGGTGTAGGAGAAAACAAACGCTCACCAGTACGTTTAGGTACGGCGTTTTATGATCGTGGGCGCTGCTTGCCCTGGGCGATGGCAACGGATTGCATCGTCTGCGAAGAATGGTGCCCGGTTTCCCCGAAGGCAATCTTTCTACAGGATGCCCTAGTGACAGATGCCGAAGGCGTCAGCAAAACGGTAAAACAACCGCACATCGATCCGAACCGCTGCGTTGGTTGCGGTGCATGCGAATATGCGTGCCCGTTGCAGGAGCATCCCGCTGTTTATGTAACAAGTATCGGAGAAAGCCGTTCACCCAGCAGCCAGATTCTGCTGCGCAGGTAATAAGGAGAATGACCGTGAAGAAGCGTACCAATTGGATTCACATACTTACTGGACTACTGCTCGTAAGCACAATGGCGGTAATGGGCTGTCATAAAAAAGCGGCGAACCCCTTCCCTGAAACCGGCAAGATCGCGGACTGGGAAAAAAGCGGGGAAACACGTACCTTCGACGCCGCTAATCTCTGGCAGTACATTGATGGAGATTCAGAGCAGTACATTCAGGCGGGAGTGATCACCACTTCCACCTCTGATTACAAGTACAAAGGCAACCTGGAGGCGACGGTTGACGTGTACACCATGACAAATTCCAACGGCGCCAAAACCATCTTTGACGCCGACCCGCAAGGCAATTCGACCAGTGCACCTATTGGCGATGCAGCACGAGTATTCCAGCAGAGCGTTGTCTTCCGCAAAGGTCCATACCTAATTCGCATTGTTGCCTTTGATGCAGCACCAGGAACTTCCGACGCATTGCTGATCCTGGCTCATGGAGTCGACAAGCGGCTGTAAATTCAGTCATGAAGAAACGTGGAGGGTGAGATGACAAGCAGGCGTGAATTTCTTAAGGAAGCAGCGGCAGGTGCAGTAATTCTCGGGAGCGAAAGCACGCTGGCAATGGCAGCGCCAGATAAGGACATGGGCAAATCACGCATCGTAGTAGTGCATGATAATGCACTTAGAGGTGCCAGCAGCGAAGTACCGGAAGAAACGCGTGTAGCCGCTATACTGGACCGCGCCATGGAAACGTACTTTCAGCAGAAAACCGCCGTTGCTCCGTGGAAGCAGCTTGTTCGACCCGGACAAGTCGTTAGCTTGAAAGTCAACACGATCGCAGGTAAGGGCCTATCTACCCATGTGTCGTTGGTGAACGCTATCTGCGAGCGACTGCAGCAGGCAGGCATTAAACCCGGCAACATCATCGTATGGGACCGCACGAATCATGAACTGGAAGCAGCTGGCTTCAAGATTGCAACTGACACCAATCATGTACGCTGCTTCGGTACGGATGCCGTTGGCTATGAAGATGCCGTAGTCACATCGGGTCAGGTAAAAACCCAGCTGTCCAAGATTGTGACACAGTCCGAAGTCATCATCAACGTGCCCGTATTGAAGCACCATGGCATGGCAGGCGTGACCATGGCAATGAAGAACATGTACGGCGCAATCAAGAATCCTCGCGATCAGCATGGCAATAATTGCAACCCCTATGTAGCCGATCTAAATGCGCTACCTGAGCTCCGCCGGAAAGTACGTTTCATCGTGGGTGACATTTTCACTTCCATCTATGATCGCGGTCCCGGCTTCAAACCGGAGTATACCTGGCAACAGAATCAGTTGATGGTAGGTGAAGACCGCGTTGCCATGGACTATCTCGGCTGGCAGATCATCGAGAAGAAACGTGCTGAAAAAGGCTTGAAGTCTCTGGAGAATTCAAATTCCGCTCCACGTTACATTGCGACTGCAGCTGACTCGCAACACAAGCTCGGCACCAGCGATCCGGCAAGGATTTCTTTGACCGCAATTTCCATCTAGAGCGTGTTTCATAAACAGCGTCTGAGCGTAATCCAGAGGCAGGCGAGATAGAAGAAGGCTCTGTAGGTGGCGAGGAGGTTCTCATGGCGAACGATGAGTCTGCGGAACTGACCGAGCCAGGCG